>Ga0154938_104_pt2 | contig 1350 bp, 1 predicted proteins | sample RifCSPhighO2_01_FD_105906 | JGI IMG/M metagenome (GOLD analysis project Ga0154938, IMG submission 105906) | Candidatus Lloydbacteria bacterium RIFCSPHIGHO2_01_FULL_41_20 | reverse complement strand
ATTCCACGAGTACGATTACCAATCTGAACAGTGCATTCTCTACCAGTACAAACGCCACTTCCACTGCAAGCTTTGCCGAGACCGCAAGTTCCACCAATCTTTTTTCTTCACTTCTTACTATTGCGGGAAATGGCCTTATTGTTAATTCAAATAGAAACGTCGGCATCGGTACCACGACACCCGGGGGGTACGGCGATGGTGGTTCTCCGCGTGCTCTCTCGATCTTCAACTCGGGGAGTGGAGGACATGGCCTTTTGACTCTTGGAACTGACCAGACGGCCGATGGAAATACGGCAGGCGCGATTTCTTTCGGCACCATCGGCTCGCCAAGTACAGATAAACGATTTGGGCTAATCACTGGAGTGAGCGACGGTAGTTCTGCTGCGTCGACGAATGGACGACTCCTGTTTTACACAACTAGTGCGGGCACAATTGGTGAACGAATGAGGATAGATAAAAGTGGCAATGTCGGCATCGGGACAACAACTCCCCAGTACCAACTTGATGTGTATGGAGGGGATGCTTCGGCAGGCGATGTCTACATAGGTAATTGGGATGCGGCCTCAGCATATAATGCTATTAACCTCAATGGATTGAGCGGTACGGGCAACTATAACTTTCTTTCATCGCAAACACAGAGCAGTAAAAGTCTTTTTATAAATCGTCCGACGGGTGGTGATATTTCATTCCGCGAGAACAACGCAGACCAAGTCGTCATCCAAGCAACGACCGGCAATGTCGGTATCGGGACGACAGATACTAATAATTCCAAGTTCGCGGTAAACGGGACAGGTCAGACAAACTACGCTACCTTCTCGGATTTCACTTCCGCAACTCTGATTATTGGAAACGACGGGGTGGGAGGCGTGCGTATTCACAGTGATGTGGCACAACCGTTAAAACTTGGTGTCAACTTAACAGATGCGATGACTATTGTAAGCGGAGGCAACATCGGCATCGGCACCACCACGCCAAACTGGACACTTTCGGTTGCCTCATCAACTCCATATTTATCTCTCACAGATTCGGATGCTCCAACAAATGCCAAACACTGGCTCTTGTCAGCTGTTGACGGAATTTTCAGAATTGGGACTTCATCTGACAACTTAACTTCGACTAGTACGTATTTTACGATTGGGAATAATGGACTTGTTACTCTGGCGAATGGGTTCCTTTCATCGGCTTCATCCACACTTTCCAACTTCACCGGACTCAATAGCACCACCACCAACGCCACTTCCACCAATCTAGCAGTCTCGGGCACAGCCTCCACCACCAACCTAGTTCTCTCATCAGCCGGAACAGGCTCCACTAAATGTCTGCAAGTAAGTGGAACAGGATTATTATCCG
>Ga0154938_104_pt1 | contig 14032 bp, 17 predicted proteins | sample RifCSPhighO2_01_FD_105906 | JGI IMG/M metagenome (GOLD analysis project Ga0154938, IMG submission 105906) | Candidatus Lloydbacteria bacterium RIFCSPHIGHO2_01_FULL_41_20 | reverse complement strand
CCACCGACACCACAAACCTTTCCTGGTACTTCAACAATGGTTTCGTTTCCAACGCTTCTTCCACCCTGGCCAACTTCACCGGACTCAATAGCACCACCACCAACGCCACTTCCACCACAAGTTTTGCCACTACCGCCAGCTCCACCAATCTTTTTTCTTCACTTCTTACTGTTGCGGGAAATGGCCTTATTGTTAATTCAAATAGAAATGTTGGCATCGGCACCACCACGCCAAACTGGTCACTTTCGGTTGCCTCATCAACTCCATATTTATCTCTCACAGATTCGGATGCTCCAACAAATGCCAAACACTGGCTCTTGTCCGCCATTGACGGCATCTTCAGAATCGGAACATCAAGCGACGCGCTTTCTGCCACTTCGACATACTTAACAATTTCGAATGGGGGGAATTTGGCAATTGCCGGGACAGGTACTACCACCATTGCCGGATTCCTTGATGTTAATGGCACCGGCACAAACGCCACTTCAACTTTCGCTTCAAATTTGTGGGTGAAGGGAACCATCCGCGCTGGTACTGGCTCTATATATATAAATGACTCAGGAATCAGTTCTGCCGATGGCAACCTCATTTTAAGCGCAACAGGCCCGTCGTATTTTGCCAATAATGTTATTTTCAACAATTCAACGAGCACTATTACAAATCTGACGATAAGTAATTCCACTACTACCAATGCGACATCAACCACCTTGTCCACTACCAACGCCTCCACCACCAACTTGGTGATTTCTTCCGCAGGCACAGGCTCCACTAAATGTCTGCAAGTAAGTGGAACAGGATTATTATCCGCCGCCGCTTCAGCCTGTGTTTCCGGCTCAAGCGACCCCAACCTCACCCAAACAACAATCGGTTCCACGGCCTTCTACACCGCAAGCACCACCGACACCACAAACCTTTCCTGGTACTTCAACAATGGTTTCGTTTCCAACGCTTCTTCCACCCTTGCCAACTTCACCGGACTCAATAGCACCACCACCAACGCCACTTCCACCACAAGTTTTGCCACTACCGCCTCCTCCACTAATTTATTCTCCACCACTCTGACTACCGGGCTCATCAACGGACAAACCATTTCTTCTTCAGCCAACTTCACAGGAACATTAGATGTCGCTGGACTCTCTACATTAGGAAACGCAAGCACTTCGCTTCTCTCCATTTCAAATTCTCTTTGGGTCGGAGGCAATGCCACCACCACTTCAGCCGGAACTTTCACGACCAACGGAAGTGTCGGCATCGGCACAACTTCGCCCTGGCTCGCTTTATCGGTGAAGAACACGAACGCAAGTGGTCAATTCGTCGCTTCTTATGACGACAGTAATTTTACGACGCTTACCGTTGATGCCACAGGCGACCTCAAATTTACTACCAAAGGCGGCGATATCCGCGCGCTAACCGAGAACCTTTGGATTTGCGATAACGCCGCCTGTCCAAGCCTGACCGCGACCTCTACTGCCGGCAATATATTTGTAGAAAATGCCCTCACTTTCGGCAACGGTTTTTCTTTGGCATCAACCTCAAATGTCGCCGCGAGCGAGCTCGGCCTCTACAACGCCGCCGGCCAATTAATACTTATTTTTGACAACGAATAATGAAAAATCGACCAACATTTTTAAAAGAACTGGGTGAATTACGTTTAATATTCATTCGCTTTGCGGTTTTGCTTTTCATTTTGGCGTTTATTTTGCTTTCAACTTCGTTCGCTTGGACGAACTGGATGGTATTCGGCACAACAAAAATTCCCGTTTTGGTTTTTGGGACGCCGTCTCTTTCAACACAGCTTTTCACGCTAATGAAGGCCTATCTTGTGCCAGAAGGGGTTTCAATAATCACGCTCGGGCCATTGGCGCCTTTTCTAGCTCCCATTAGTGTTGCTTTCATGGTGGCATTTATTCTCTCATTCCCGTATTTTCTTTTTTCGCTCGCGCGTTATATTGCCCCGGCGCTTTACGAGAGAGAACGGCGCCATCTTTTCGCCCTGTTTTTTTCTTCTGTCGCGCTATTTTTCTTCGGTTGTATTTTTGCCCAAGCCATTTTAATCCCTTACACCCTTACCACTCTTTATTCTTTTGCCGGACCGCTCGGAGTCGCTCCGCTTTTCTCGCTAGACGCTTTTATCGGGATGATTTTCGGTCTGACGATTTCTTCAGGCATCGCCTTTCTTGCTCCGATAGTTATGATTTTACTTTCCTCGGCGGGATTCGTTCCGGCAGCGTTTTGGCGCGTCCATTGGCGCGCTTCGGCGTTAATCGTTCTTGCCTTTTCTGCTATAATTACACCTGACGGAAGCGGTGTAACGATGGTTATCCTTTCCGTTCCACTCATGTTCTTGTACGGAGTGGGGGCTGTTGGGAGTTTTATTTATAGTAAAGGGAATTATTATTAATTAATAAATAAATATCATGTTTGGATTAGGATTACCGGAAATATTGATTATTGTTCTCGTAGTGGGGATATTATTTTTTGGCAGTAGCAAGATTACCGAGTTTGCCCGCTCTATCGGTCGTGCGGCGGGGGAGTTTAAGAAAGGAAAAAAGGAAATTGAGAAAGAATTGCGTAGCGGAGAGAAGGATATTAAATGAGGGTAAAAATAACGAGTAAACAGTATTTAAGCTATGGATAAAGAAAAACAACCCATCAATTCTTACCGCAGAAATCTTTTGAAACTTCTCTTAGTGGGTGGCGGCGCGTTTCTGGTGGGTAAATTCGCCAGCCCATTCATCAACTTTTGGAACGGCGACAAGGTGATTGATGAAAAGATATTCCAAAATTTCAAATTCGTGGAAACCGGCAACGCGCTGAAAGTTTTTGACAAAGAAGGTAGCGAAATCTTTGTATTTGAAAAGGATACTTTCTAAAAAATTTTTTATTTTATAACATAATGTAATTTTCATGCTCCGCATTTCCAAAAACCGCATATCGCTGGAAAACATTCCGCTCAACGAAGCCGCCGAAGTCAATGTGACTTCCGACGCGACTACCGATATCGGCGCGGCAATGTCCAACAATGTCAACATCACCGGCACTACTACTATCACTTCTTTTGGCACCTCGGCCGCCGGCGTAACCCGCAAAGGGCGGTTCGCCGGCGCCCTGACTCTGACTCACAACGCCACAAGCCTTATCCTGCCCGGCGTCGCCAATATCACGACCGCCACCAATGACAGGTTTGAAGCCTTGAGTTTGGGGAGCGGCAACTGGATTGTCACGAAATACCAAAAGGCCGACGGAACCTCTATTGTCGCCGGTGGTGGCACCAAATCGGGCAACATCCCTGTCCAAATCATCAAGCTGGGCGCGCTCAACCTCAACCAGAATGGGACCAACTACGCGATGGGACTGGGCGAAGGGGAGACCGGAACCGGGTCTTTAGCCAACATCCGTATTCAAGCAAAGTGCACAATCAGTAAGTTGCGGGCACACGGGAACGCTGCGATTCCGGCGAGCAATTCCCTCATCGTTACACTGCAGAAAGGCGGTGCAGATACGGCGCTTACCTGCACCATCGCCGCCGCCGGGACCGATGCGGAGGACATAACGAACGAAGTAGACTTGCTCCCCGGCGATCTAATTCGGTTGAAGCTGGTATCCTCGGCAACGATGACCTCCACCATTGACTTCACTTTCACGGCGGTTCTTACGCAAACGGGTTCTGCGGTAGATGAAGGATCGAGCTTGCTTTATTCTTTTTCGGGTGGTTCTTTAAATTATGTTGGGGAGGCAGTGGGCAGTGGTACGCTGGATGATGTAGAGGTGCCCATGCCTGCCTGTCGAGTTCAGGCAGCAGATGGGAGAGACTCTACCACGGCTGTGTCTATCGGTGGCGTATCAAAAAATGGTACGTCATTGCAGAATTACTTGTTCCCATCCAGTTTTGCTGGAGTGGAATTCACCGCAGGTGATTATTTTGCCGGGATAAATGTTGGGGATGCTTCCCCGCCCAGTTTTTTACCGATTGCCGTGGATCAGGGAACCCAGTATGACCCATGTGTGATGTTGTTCGGAGTGCTGTCGTTGGCGCAGGGGGTTACTGAATGGGGTTGCGGTCTCGGGAGCAATGCTGGAATCACGACCGAGAGTGAAGTGCAGATCGTCATACCTGCTTGTACGTTGCGCAACATGCGCGGGCTTTCAAGCACAGCGGTCGCCTCGGGAACTACAACGGCGGAGGTGTTCAAAAACGGCGTTGGCACTGGACTCATCGTCACTTGGGGCACCAGTAGCCGTTACGCGGAGGATGTAACCAATAGCGCAGTATTTGCGGCGGGCGACAAGATGAGTTTGAAAGTTATTGCCGGGGGGGCAGTCGGATCTAGAGATTATACGGTTTCCATTGAAAGCTACTACACATAAAAATCTAAGGACAAAAGAATCAATATATGTTGAAAAGAATTATCCATTTTGTCCAGTATCATAACTTTTTTTCCATCGCGGTCATGGTTGTTTTTATGGGGACGAGCGTGTCGCTTGCCGCCAGCCCGGAGTTACGCCAAGGCGTTCTATCACCAAAAGAAATAGTGCGTTCGGTTGACAATACATATGTTGTCAATACCGATTTTGACGCTCATGATATCGGACTCAAGATAGAGTCGGTTGCCGAAGATGCCGAGCGGTATTATGTTGACTACACTTACAATATGATTGCGGTAAAGGACTATGTCTGGCAACCAATCCCAGTGGCGGATTCCATGAAGATTTCAAAAAAAGAATTGGCTTGGCGCGATCTCGGTCTTTATGTTGCCGAGCAACTGGGACAGGTGATTGACCAGCATATTTCCTATTTGAAAGAAGTCCAAGAAAAAGAGAAAAAAGGCGGAGCGACACAGAAGGTGGTTGCTACCGAATACTCCGGTTTAATAGGACAGTTCTTAAACACCCGCGAAAAAGTGTTTGAAGGGTATAAGCCGGTTAAGCTCCCGCCGGAGAGGCCCGAACAATTATCGGGTTCAAATAGCGGAAATGTTGCCGGTGTTGGCACCGTCTCCTCGGGCGGAGTTTCGTCGGTGTCGGCCGGAGCGCCGTCTGAACCTGTCCTGACGCGCGAGGAAGTGCAAAGGATTATTCAAGAGACGGTGAAACGGCTTTTAGCTGGAGAAAGTGTGCCCTCGGCGGATACGGCTACGAGCGTGTCCAGTTCGCCACCGACACCTGACACGACCACCACGACCACCACCACTACCGCTACTGCTGATGCAACTATCCCTCCGCCCGATTCGGAAACGACCACCGCGACATCCACACCGCCTGCCAATACTGCAACAACGACACCGCCTGCCGACACGAGTACATCTACTCCGCCTATTGATGTGGGAACGACAACCCAACCGTCTGACACAGAAAATCCCCCAGCTGATACCGGAACAATTGAATCTGCCGCTGATGCAGAAATTCCTCCAACCAACACGAGCACCACGACAACAACAGAGCCAACCATATGAAATATTTAAAATTATAATATGAAAAAAGATTACAAAAAAAATATAGCGCAAAAATAAAGCAGACTCCCGTGAGGCTAAACCTCACATATGTGAGGTTTAGCCTCACGGGAGTCTGTAGTATAATGTTATTAATTAAATGAGAAAGTTTATTTTCAGCGAAGGAGAATATTATCACCTCTATAATCGCGGAGTTGAAAAGAGAAATATTTTTACTAGCCCATCGGAATACAAACGTTTTTGTGCGTATTTGTATTTACTTAATACAGAAGAAAATATTCGTCCTTCAGACATAATTTCAGACCATGGGGTACAATATGTATTTTCGATCAAACGAAACAGACCACTCGTCGCCATTGGTGCGTACTGTTTGATGCCAAATCATTTTCATATTCTAGCCACTCCGCTTGTGGAAGGAGGTATTGCAAAGTTTATGCAACGGCTTCAAACGGCTTATACTATGTATTTTAACGAAAAACACAAACGCTCTGGCAGTTTATTTCAAGGGACATACAAAGCGCGCCATGCCGACAATGACAATTATCTTAAGTATCTTTACGCCTATATTCATTTAAACCCGGCAAAATTATTTGATACTAAGTGGAAAAATAGAGGAGTGTCTGGTCTTAAGAAGCTCAAGCAACAAGTTATTAAATATTCATATTCAAGTATCAATGAATATATTTCGTTGAAACACACCATCACAGATCCGGTTCATTTTCCTAAGTATTTTGAAAAATCGGCAGATTTTGATTCACAAATATCTTTTTGGCTTTCAAATAATGATATGTAATTCGTGAGGCTAAACCTCACATATGTGAGGTTTAGCCTCACGGAAAAGCTTTGGCTTTACAATTTTAGTTTTTTGGATAGAATGGTGTGATGTTTACTTTGACTGCAAAGGTGAGGGGGGCGAAAGAAAGCCCCGTAACCCTTAGGAAATCCGGGTTCATTCCCGCTGTTTATTATGGGAAAAAAGATAAATCAACGCCGATTGCAATTAATACCTTGTCTTTTAAAAAAGTGTGGAAAGGAGCGGGGCAGTCTTCTATTATTACTCTCGAAACCGACCACGGAGGAATAGACTCCCTTTTGTATGAAGTTCAAGTTGACGCTATTACCGGCGAACCTATTCACGCCGATTTTTACGCTGTAGACAAGAACACAGAAATTTATGCCAATGTTCCTTTTGAGTTCGTTGGCGTTTCTCCTGCGGTAAAGGATTTGGGCGGTGTTCTAGTAAAGGTTCTTCACGAGATTGAAGTTAAGAGCTTACCAAAAGATTTGCCACACAACATTACAGTTGATATTTCTTCACTTTCGGCGCTTGATAGTCACATTGCGCTCGGCGATATCAAACTTCCAAACGGCGTAACGGTATCAGAAAAAACAACCGAAATAATTGTTTTAGTTTCGACCCCGCGTGAAGAAGTGATTGATGAACCTATCGTGCCAGTTGACCTAACTGCTATTGAGGTAGAAAAGAAAGGAAAGAAAGAGGAAGAGGGAATAGTTGAGGGGGTAGAGGAGGCTACACCAATCAAATCTGATAAAAAATCCGATAAATAAAAGGTATTAACCTTTCGACTTGACGTCGTCTCAAACGCCATGTAAATAAGTAAATTTCCGCGGCGTTTTTGCTCGTCGGCACAGAGCCCATGGTACAATTTTATACATAATGCTACGGAAAAGGTTTTTCCTATTTTTCGCCACTACGGTCTTCTTATTTTCTTGTGGTTTGCCTACATTTGCGCAGACAGCGGAAGAAGTGGCTAATAGGCGTACCCAGCTTGAAAACGACCTTAAGTCTCTTGAATTACAAATAGATGCCCAGGGTAAGATTTTGGCGGAAAAGCAAAAGGAATCAGTTTCTCTAGAGCGCGATATTGCTATTTTGGACGCCAAAATAAAAGAAGCAGACCTCTCCATTAAAGCGAGAAATTTATCTATTAATAAGTTATCTAGTGAAATTATTGATAAAGGAAAAACAATCGGAGTTCTTACTGAAAAAATAGACAGGGAAAAAGAGTCTCTTGCCCAGCTTTTGCGAAAGACGCGCGAGCTCGACGAAAGCTCCGCTATAGAATTTATGTTATCAGGTGAAAAAATTTCCCAGTTTTTTTCTGATGCTGATACATTTATTTCTATAAATTCCGCGCTTCGAGATTCGGTGGTTGTTGTTTCTCAAAATAAAGATGAAACTGCCGCGGCTAAAAAATCTCTTGAGGGGAAAAAAGAAGAAGAAGTATCTCTTCGCACCATTCAAGAACTCCAGCGAAAGCGTTTGGCACAAGATAAGACCGAACGAAACAATCTTTTGAAAATTACGCGCGGAAAGGAGAGCGAGTATCAAAAAATCTTAAAAGACCAACAAAAAAGCGCGGCGGTGATTCGTGCCGAACTCTTTTCACTTCGTGATACCGCCGCGATCCCGTTCGGGAAAGCCGTTGAATATGCGACTCAGGCGGGAGGAAAAACTGGCGTTCGCCCCGCCCTTATTTTAGGAATTATTACTCAGGAGTCCAATTTAGGAGAGAATACGGGGCAATGTATTGTGAAAAACTTAACCACAGGTTCTGGTGTAGGAAAAAATACTGGAAGGTTTTTTGCGACTGTAATGAAGCCCCCGCGGGATACGGAACCTTTTGTGTCGCTTGCATCGCGAGTAGGATTTGATCCTCTCAATACAGCTGTTTCTTGCCCCCCATCTTACGGATACGGCGGGGCGATGGGGCCGGCGCAATTTATACCGTCAACCTGGGTGTTGTATGAGGCGAAAATTGCATCATACACGGGGCACAACCCGCCGAACCCTTGGGAACCGGAAGATGCTTTTATGGCGGCGGCGATACTTCTAAAAGAAAATGGCGGAGCGGGCGGAGTTTACAACAAAGAGAGATTAGCGGCGTTGCGCTATTTTGCCGGTTGGACTAATGCGACTAAAAAGGCCTATGCTTTCTACGGCGACGATGTTATGGAAATTACGGCCAAGTACCAGTCCCAGATAAACATATTGCAGGGAAGCTAGCCGTGTGGTAATGTAAAAATCTATGAAAGCGGAAATTCATCCAAAATACTTTAGCGACGCGAAGGCGGTTTGTGCCTGTGGCGCGACATATACGGTAGGTTCAACTAAAAATGAAATTCATATGGAAATTTGCAGTGCCTGCCACCCTTTTTATACCGGAAACGACAAGATAATCGACACAGCAGGACGGGTGGAAAGATTCAAGAAGCGTAGAGATGTTGGTGTTACTAAAGCCGAAACAACGAAATTTAAGAAAGCTACTAAGACATCAAAAAAGAAATAACTTTTTATAAAAGCCCATTACCCCTCTTTTATTATTTGGGGCGCATGGGCTTTTGTCTTGTTTCTTGCGACTTTTTATGAATATAGATAAAACAATTTTAGAAAGATATAAAAATAACCCAAAAACAGCGCAGTTTGCGTACGAGATTATTCGGCTTGAGAAAGAAATGGCTCGCGTGGAAGAATTAAAAAATGGCGACCCAGCGATGGCGCTTCTTTGCGAAGAGGAAATTGCAGAACTTGTAGCTCAAAAGGAAGCAATATTGAAAAAAATAAAAGATATTGAAGAAAAAAATGAAAGGGCGGGAGAAGAATCTACCAACCAGGTTATTATTGAAATTTTTGCTGGTGCCGGCGGAGAAGAGGCTTCACTTTTTGCTTATACACTCGCTCGTATGTATGAACAATACGCCGAACGAAAAGGGTGGTCTTGGAAAAAAATTAATGAATCAAAGACAGATTTGGAAGGATATAAAGATGTTTCGTTTGAGATTAAGGGGCTTGGCGTGTACGATGCTCTTCGTTATGAAATGGGGGTGCATAGAATTCAGCGAATACCGGCAACCGAAAAATCTGGTCGTGTGCATACTTCAACAGCATCGGTTGCAGTAATGCCGATCAGGACACGCTCTAAAGTAGAACTTAATCCAGTCGATATTGAAATGGAACTTTCCCGCTCTGGTGGGGCTGGTGGTCAAAACGTGAATAAAGTTGAAACAGCAGTGCGCCTCATTCATATACCTACTGGAATTTCAGTTAGAGTGCAGAGCGAACGAAGCCAGTTGAAAAATCGCGAACAAGCTATGGTATTTTTGGCTTCAAAAGTTGAATCTATGGAAGAGGAAAAGGAAGCTCAAAAACATGCATCTGAAAAAAAGGCGCAAATTGGCACGGGCGACCGCTCTGAAAAAATAAGAACATATAATGTGCTTCAGGACCGCATTACCGACCACAGGATAAAGAAGTCATGGCACAATATTGAGAAAATATTAGCCGGTGACCTTGATCAGGTAATTGAAGCTTTTAAAGGAGGGGAAGTGGGCGACTATGATACGGAGGATGATGGAAAAAATAAATAATTTTAGGTTGCAGGGGCAAGGTCTTTTTGATAGACTACTCGGGTATGAATTCTGATAAGACCATTTCAAATAAGGACGCAATAGACAACATGTTCAATGTCGGAGCGCATTTTGGCTATCAGCGTACCCGCCGTCACCCATCTGTAAAGCCATATATTTTTGGAAGTAAGAATCGTGGTGATATTATTGACCTTGAAAAAACCGCCCTCCTTCTTTTGGAAGCTAAACTTTTCGTGAAAAATCTTGCGGCATCGGGGAAACAAATTCTTTTTGTTGGGACTAAGCCGGAAGCTCGCGCCGTGATAACAAAGGAAGCTTCCCGCGTAGGGATGCCTTACGTTACAGAAAGATGGATTGGCGGGACTCTCACTAATTTCACCGAACTTAAAAAGCGTATGGACCGCTATCAGGATTTGATGAAAAAAAAAGAAGAAGGAGCGTTAAATGTATATACAAAAAAAGAGCGCGGTATTATAGACAGAGAACTCGCGGAACTTGATAAAAATTTCGGCGGTTTGATGCCGATGAAAAATATTCCCGGAGCGGTGTTTGTGGTTGATTCTAGAAACGAATCAATCGCTGTTATGGAGGCGCTCAAAATGAATGTCCCGGTGATTAGTCTTTCCAATTCCGACTGTGATTTGAAAAATGTTCGTTATCCTGTTGTTGGCAACGATTCAGCCATGTCTTCAATATCGCTTTTTGTGGGAGAGATTGCCAACGCCTACCAAGAGGGAATTAGTGCGAATAACAGCCAAATAAAAGAATAATTAAATAGTTTTTAACTGTTTCATTATTTAAAATGATTACCACAGAACAAATTAAAAAATTGCGTGATGCGACCGGTGTTTCAATTATGCAGTGTAAACGTGCGCTTGAAGAGGCCGAGGGAGATATGAAAAAAGCGCTCGTGGTGCTCAATCGAAAAAGCCACAATCTTTCGTCTAAAAAAGCCGGGCGAGAGTTTGGCTCTGGCGCCGTGCAATCCTATATACACAACACCGGAACTGTTGGCGCAATGGTCGTTCTTTCTTGTGAGACCGATTTTGTTGCCAAAAACGAAGACTTCAAGGCGCTTGCCTATGAAATTGCCATGCAAATTGCCGCCACCGACCCAATTTTTTTGAAGCAAGAAGACATTAAAGAGGAAGACATTGTTCCCGTGAGAGAAATGATGAAAAAAGAAGTTTCTGATTTAAAAAAAGACGAAGAAATGAAGGGAAAAATTTTACAGGGGAAAATAGACGATTACTTTAAAGAAAAAATTTTGCTTGAACAAACTTTCATTAAAGACGAATCTCTCACTATAAAAAATATGGTTGAAAGAGCTATACAAAAATTTGGCGAGAGAATTGAGATTACAAAGTTCGTTAGGTACTCGGCTCCCTCAAAATAGCGTACAATATATCTATGTTTTCAGCAGGACTCTTCTTTTTTGCAATAGTGCTTCTGGGGTCAATGATTTTTTATCGTGCCTGGGAAATACGTGTTGGGAGGTTCAATAGAGGAGAGCTTCACAAGAAAGAGCTTGTTTTTTCCGGAGCACATCTTGAAACCCTAAACAATAAATTTCTTGATTTTTTGCGTGAAGCAATACACATAGCCTTCATGCTTATGATAAGGCTAGTTATTGGCATTCTTTTTATTATCAGACGCGAGTCGAGGCGTCTTTCAACGAAACTTGATCATTTTTTTCTGCATAACAGTACTTTGCACACGAAGGGCCCAGTGTCACTTTTTTTGAAGGATATTGGCAAGTATAAAGAAAAAATTAAGAACATAGTACCCAAGAAAGGGGAATAAATGATAGAGTTGTAAGCCAGTATTGCCGTTTTGGCTCAGTTGGCCCCGCACCAGTTTAGGGAATCGTTAAATACTGGAAATAAATTACATATTAGTGCAAAATAAGCATTGTTGGTGTTTTAAAATTTTGTGAAATTGGTGCGGGGTAAATGTCGCAACACTGGCAGCCTGCCCGCCATTTGCCGGGGTAGCTTAGTGGTAAAGCAACGGTTTTGTAAACCGTAGACCGGAGGTTCAAATCCTCTCCCCGGCTCCATAAAAGTAAACGGCGGATAAAGCAGAGGTTTTCAATTTAAATCCCTGCCTGCGGCAGACAGGTGACAGGCGGCTCTAATTAGGAAGAAAGAAGGGGAGTAGTCGTCGCTTTTTTCGCGCTATCGCGTATTGCTTTAGGTAGGAGCGATTCCAATTCTTCCTTTCCCCTTAGCCCGTAATATGCTTTTTCGTCCAGTATTATTGCCGGCAACTCGCCATCTATTTTAAATATAGACAAAAGTGTTTTAACCGCGGATAAATCCAAATTTTTATCGAAAGAGTAAACTCTCAAATCAGGATATTTTTCACGCAGATATGTGAGGACATAACCCTCCTCTGTGCAGTCGGGGCAGTCTCCCGCGTTTGAATAAATATAAATTATGAAATAAGCTTTCTTTCCGCATTTTTCCGATATCCTCTTATTTAAAAGATAATCTTTGATTTCAAGTAGTGAATAATACCTTTTTAAATTTATAACTTCTGTATTATCCGATTCAAATTGTTCTTCCGCATAAGAGAGTTTGTCGGAAAGATTACCAAGTTCTTGGGAAAGCGCCTTATTGCCGATATCTTTACATGAAGATTCTTGGAGTAAGGCATACTGTGTTTCCGAGGATAATATGTCTATAGCAATTTTGTCTTCAATGGATTTTACCTCGGCAAGTTTTTTATCATTGAAATAATTTGAAAAATATATCGCAGTAAAAAAAATAAGGGATGTTATTGCTAATACATATAAGTATTTTTTTGTTTCAAATTTATGCATTCTATTAGAATAGACGTTCGTATTTAAACTAAAATATGCTTATCTCCATGAATTCTTTTTAGATAAAACTGTGTTGTACACCGACATAAAAAGCCACGAAGGAACTATTAATCCGTACAATGCTAAAAAATACACTATATCCATGGGAGAGCGCTTTGTGTCTTCTGCAATTATTTTACCAACCACAATCATAGCAATCGCCATAACTATAAGAATAATACTTAAGAAGAGCAGAGTTTGAGTATTAAAGAAAAACAGGTCAAAAGAGAAATAATCCGTTGGTAAACCAATTGCCCTAACTTGGACAGACTTATCGTATATATATTGAATAAGCTGAAAAATAGTGAACCCCACGAGATAAATGGCGCTAAATATCGACACAACAGCTGCGGGGAGCATGAACATACCAAAATTGCCGTATTTTCTCCTAAGGAAAAGATGCTTATAATCCAACGCATTTTCAAGAAAGCCGTGCACCCAGCGAAGCCTTTGTTTATAGAGGCTTTTTAGAGTTTTTGGCGCTACGGTAGTAACAAATGCTTTGTGCGAATTAACAATACGATAGTGCGATTCGTGCATTCTAAAAGCGATTTCCAGGTCTTCGGTATTATGGGCTTTTTTATATGGCCCCAGGTCATTAAACACTTTTTTTCTGAAAATTGAAAAAGGGCCGGGGGTTACTTGGATAGCATCCATCGTTCCCAACATTTTTCTAAAGAATATCCCAAGCATGTATTCTACATTTTGTACCAACTCAATAATGTGGGTTGGCTTATAAAGCTTGATTGCCGGGGTTACTGCCATCACATCGCTCTCTTCAAAGTATTTTACAATTTTTTTCAGCGTGTCTTTCTCTACAAAAGAGTCGGCATCAAGACATCCGACAAGTTCCGTCTCTATATTAGCAAGAGCATAATTAAGGGCAGTGTGTTTACCGCCATTTGGTTTTTGCAAGAGTTTTATTTGTGGGTATTTCCCAAATCGTTTTACAACATTCCATGTGTTATCAGTAGAACCGTCATCTACGATAACAATATTTAATTTATACTTCGGGTAATCAAGAGAAAGAAGCGAACGAATTGTTTTAACAACCGTACGTTCCTCATTAAAACAGGGGACTATTATAGTAGTGCTCGGATAACGTCTCAATGACAAAATATCTTCCTCCTCCTTTTTTATGCTCTCACGCTTTTCAAAAAAAGTTACTAACAAAAAAACCTGAAAATACAGGGAAATGTAAACAAAAAAATACACGAGCATTGTTGGTGCAGATTCCATCCCGTTAGAAGCAGGGCGCGTTCGTAACGCCTTTTGTGCCGTTATTATTACTAAAAAATTTACTCATTACCATAATGCAGTATTTATTATT
>Ga0154938_101_pt1 | contig 14268 bp, 14 predicted proteins | sample RifCSPhighO2_01_FD_105906 | JGI IMG/M metagenome (GOLD analysis project Ga0154938, IMG submission 105906) | Candidatus Lloydbacteria bacterium RIFCSPHIGHO2_01_FULL_41_20 | reverse complement strand
TTTTTTTTATAAAGCGCCATAGTTTCCCGGGCCACCACTTCTTTGTCTTTATTTTTTTCTTTTATTGCCGACACCTCACCTTCAATTGAACGCATCTTTACTTGCGTATCAATGGATTTTTGAGAAAGCGGGTAAAGAATAAATTTAACAATAAGGGTCAGGACGATAACAGACAATGCCACACTCCCGCCGGGGACAACCGAAATCAAAAAAATAAGACCATTGTATAGTGGTTCGTAAAAAATTGTGTTCCAAAGATTAATCATTTTTTATTTTTTAATTAATTACAAATTTTTCCGGTACGGCATCAATTTGATAATTTTGGAAAGGATGACATCTGCTGACCCGCTTGAGGCCCAAAAGAATTCCCTTGAGTGCCCCGTGTTTAATAATTGAGAGGCGGGTATACTCCGAGCACGTCGGGTAAAAGGCGCAGGTTGGTCGTGGGGGAGTAAGATTTGTGGTAATTACTCCGGTCTCCGGAGAAAATAGTTTTTGATAGATTAAAATAATTGACGAAAAAACATTTTTCATTGTGTTTTTATTTTAAGCCCCGCAATAGTCGCCAGAGCCATAAACTCTTTTTCCAGTTCTCTGAACTCCATGTTTTTTTTAATAAAAAGAATGCCCGTGTGATAGGGGCGGTTATTTATAATATATTTTTTAAAAAGGTAATATCCCTGACGCCTAAGTTTGTTTCTGCCTACGGCTGTTTTTACCGACTTTTTTGACACCACTACCGCACAATATCCTTCTTTTGTCTCTAGCGCCACCCTAAGTGAAAGCGGGGGGGAGCTAAATACCCGCCCTTGTTTCAAAAACCCAAGAAAAAGCGCGCGGGGAAGTCGTTTTTTACGAGAAATCATTTTTTACGCCGACAACTTTCTCCTACCCTTATTCCTACGGCGCTTAAGAGTTTTTCTCCCTCCCTTGGTCCGGGCACGAACCAAAAAACCGTGCGTGCGGGCTCTTTTTTTCTTTTTAGGTTGGTACGTAACGGACATGGGGGTGTTTTTTAGTGGTAATAGTATCTTTATATAACAAAATCAGCAAAAAATCAATTGCTTTTTTGTACCTTCAGTATAGTATGTTAGCAAAGTTAGTTTTGTAATATAAAAAAGAGTGGTTTGGTAAAAATGTCTTTTCAAAAAAGAGTTCCCAAAAAAATTACCAACACCTTATACACAACTTATAAACAAAAGTTAAGTTTCGTCTATTGTGATAAAAAAACTATAATTGGCAGTGAGGGAGAAGTGGAGAAAGTTACTGCTTTATACATTTTGACCGAGTGAACCAATTATATTGTAGCCAGTTATATAATTGAGAGCGAAGGAGGAGTGAAAAAATGTTTTCAATTCGACTGAGCGAACTAATTATATCAGCCCCCATTAATTGATTTACCGAGAAACACCGCCATAAAATAACATGGACACTAAAGAACTCTGGGACAACGCACTAACGGAAATAGAACTTTCTGTCTCTAAGGCTAATTTTAGTACGTGGTTTAAAAATACAAGAATTACAAGGGTGGAAAGTGGGGTTGTTTTTTTGGGCGTTCCCAACGAATTTATAAAAGACTGGCTCACCAATAAATATCACAAGTCAATATTGGGGGCACTACGTAATATTTCTGAAAAAGTACGCGGCATTGAGTATTTGGTTATGAAAGAAAGCGAAAAGGCAAAACAGATATCCTCTCCTGTTTTTCCCGAAATGGCGAGTATTGCCCGAGAATTACCCCTCTCTGATTTATATGTTAACAAGGAAGACAACCTAAACCCCCGCTATTCTTTCGATTCTTTTATTATTGGTTCTTTTAATGAGCTCGCCTACACAGCAGCGCAGGCTGTAATTTCAAAACTAGGAATGATGTACAACCCGCTTTTTATTTACGGGGGGACCGGGCTCGGGAAAACGCACCTAATCCAAGCCATCGGTAATACTATTAAAAACAAACATGGTGATAAAAAAATTCACTACCTTACCTCGGAAAAATTTTCAATGGATTACATTAATTCCCTTCAAAACAACAAAATCGCCATTTTTAAGGAAAAATACAGAAAATATGATGTATTAATTATGGACGACATACAATTTCTTTCAAAAAAAGAAAAAACCCAAGAAGAATTGTTCCATTTATTTAATTCCCTCTACGACAACAACAGACAAATTATTTTTTCATCAGACAGGCACCCAAGCTATATACCGGAGCTAGAAGACCGCCTACGCTCTAGGTTTGCCGCAGGAATGATAGTTGATATATCTCTCCCTGATTACGAGTCCCGACTTGCTATTATAAAATCAAAATCATCTCAAGGTGGATTTTTCCCGGGGAACGACATCCTCGAGTATATCTCTTCAATAGTGCAGGGAAACATCCGAGAATTAGAGGGGGTTCTTAATTCTATTATTTGCCAAGCACAACTAAAAGGAAGGGAATTGACTGTTTTAGAGGTTAAATCATTACTTAAAAACAATATAAAGCCGAAAAAGAATGCTTCTATTAAAGACATCGTAAAAACAATTGCCGACTTTTATAATATAGAAGAGAGGGTTATATATGAGAAAACAAGAAAAAAAGAGGTGGTTAAACCAAGACAAATAGCCATGTATATTCTAAGAGAAGATTTTAATATATCTTTCCCCTCCATCGGGGAAAAACTAGGAGGACGAGACCACACAACAGTAATACATTCCTGTGAAAAAATCAAAAAAGATATTAAAATTAATAATATATTAATGCAAGAAATAGAGGAGTTGAGATCTATGTTTTAATTGTTAATAATATGTTAATAAAAAAACAAATAATAAATAAAAAGTGTTTTTAAAAAAAATTATAAACATATTATATATAATTTATCAACAACTCTATTTTTTTTAAAAAAAATAAAAAACAAATAGAAACACCACCCATTAAAGATATCCACATATAAACATTAATAAATATAATAATAAAACTTTAAAATGAAATGAAAATAGAATGTATTGTAGAAAAATTAAAAGAAGTAATACCATTAGTAGATAGGGTGACTGGTAAAAACCTCACCCTACCAATTCTTAATTCAATACTTATTATAGCTAGTGGTAAAACCTTAAAATTAAGAGCAACTAATCTTGATATTGGAGTAGAGATTGAAATCCCCTCAAAAATAGAGAGTGAAGGGGTCGCCTTAGTAAACGGATCACTTTTAAATTCAATAATCTCAACTATTACAACAAAAAGTTTAAAAATAGAGAAAATAGGAAATAATCTTCATTTAATGACCCCCAATAATAGTATTATAATAAAAACATACCCACAGGAAGATTTTCCAACCATTCCGATCATTTCTGGTGTTGAATTTGTTTTTGAAGTAAAAAAAGTAATACAAGCAATAAAAGCGACAGCTTATAGTGCCCCCTTTTCAGATATAAAACCGGAAATTTCAAGTGTTTATATTTATGAACAAAATAATGAATTATTTTTTGTGGCGACAGATTCTTTTCGTTTGGCTGAAAAAAGGATTAAAATAAAAAAAACAAAAGATTTTCCAGAAATAATCGTTCCTGTAAAAAACATTATGGAGATAGTAAGGATATTTGACGGGGTGGATGGAGATATTAATATTTCTGTAAATAAAAATCAAATATCTTTCTCCCACCAGAATATTTATGTCACCTCTAGGTTGGTCAATGGTGCTTTCCCAGACTATAGACAGATAATTCCCAAAGAGTATAAAACAAAGGCTATTGTTTTAAAACAGGACTTGATTAACAGCCTTAAGATATCAGCAATTTTTTCCGGTAAATTTAATGAATTAGGTATAACAATAAAGCCTAAACAAAAAATTTTTGAAATAAACACAAAACACCAGGAATTTGGTGAAAACAAGACGAGGATAGAGGGGGCTTTGTCTGGGGAGGAAATAGAAGCTAATTTTAATTATAAATATATTTTTGAATGTCTACAGTCTATTCCAGATGACAGCGTTTCACTCCTGTTTAACGGCGTGCACAAACCCCTTGTTTTACGGGGAATATCGGACCAATCGTTTTTATATTTAGTGATGCCGATGAATAGATGACATGACTCTCCATATAAAAAATTTTTTAAATAAATTTTTAAAACTAGATAACGAAAACAGGCGCCTTAAAAAGGAGCTGATAGAGATAATCAATATTAATTTAAATTTAATAATAAGAGATAACCAAATAGAAATCAGTAATAGTAATATTTTAATAAAGACTACCCCTTTAGTTAAAAATGAAATATTTATAAAAAAAGAGGGCATTTTAAAAGAATTTAATAAAAAAACAGGTAAAAATATTATTTCAATTAATTAACCCCTGAACCACGAAAAAGGAACTTACTTGAGTGCTGTTGAAAACAGAGTCATAAACAACAACCCGAAGCTCGTTCTCCCCCTCAACAGTACTGCTCTCGTCCAGCGCAAAAGAAAAGCCACTTAAATTGTAAGAGGAGCCGATAAAACTATTATTGAGGAAAAAGTCCACTTTCGATATTTGGAAAAACCCGGTATTTTTAAGAAGTACCACAACCCTGTCGCCCGGGTGAAAAATTTTTTGTGGGCCCGGCTCGATAATTGAAATTTGTGGTGCGAGCTGTAAGTCGTGAATGTCGTCATAGGTCGTTGGGATATCTCTTTCTGAAATAATTGGGAAAGAGGGGTGTCGTTCGGCCAGCCATTTTTTAATTGGGTATTCCCATAAATTAAACTGTGGGTCGGAGGTGGGGTTAATCGGGGGGGGCCCATTGGGGTCTTTTTTATCAATCCAATAAAGAATGTTGTGCGGGTCGGAAATTACTAATTCTCCCAAGGTTTCCTTTGGGGTGTTTACGGTCGCCAGTTTATTAGAAATTTTATCAATTAAATAGTTTTTTCCTCCCCACCAGACGCCCCTCAGTACCGGCTTTTTAGTTAGGTCCGTATTTTTTGTCGGCTTTTCAAATCTTTCCACCGGGAACTGTTTCAACGCTTCCACCATAAAGGCATTCCATAGTGGGGCTATTATAAAACCAGCGACCTTTTTTTCCATGGGGGAGTTGTCATTGTTACCCGCCCACGCGCCAACCACCAACGAGGGGGTATACCCAAGAACCCAAGCGTCTCTATAGTCATTTGTAGTCCCCGTTTTCACGGCGACCTCTTGGTTAGGGAAATAAAGAGCCGAGCGCTCCCCAAAAGCCGGGGTTCGCGCAACATTGTCGGAGAGGATGTCATTTATTTGGAGGGATACATCCCTTGGAATCACCTGTTCCTCTTTTGTGCGCCATTCTTCAATGGTTTGGCTACTCCCGTCTTCTATTTTTAGTATTTTTTCGTATGGGCTTCGTATTCCATTATTGGCGAAGACCCCATAGGCCGAGGTTAGGTCAAGAAGACTGACCTCACCACCACCAAGAACAAGAGTTAGGCCGTATTGGTTTTTGTCCTTTAGGGTTTTAATCCCCATCGCCCGAGCCGTTTTAAGGGAGTCGTCTATACCCGCGAGATACAGGGTTTCAATTGACACCACGTTAATCGACTGAGCGAGGGCCTCGCGGAGAGTAATTGGGCCACGATATTTAAGGTCATAGTTTTCAGGCATATAACAGTTTTCCGCGCTTTCACCCGCCAAGGGTTTCCCTTCCGGAGTGCAGGTTGTCTGGAATTCTGTAGGAAGGTCGAAGAGGACTGTTTCTGGGGTGTATCCCTTGGCGAAGGCGGTAGCATACACGATTGGTTTGAATGCTGACCCAGGCTGTCTATGGGCTAAAGACACATTAAAATTTCCGTCTATCTCTTTATCAAAATAATCTCGCGAACCCACCATTACTAGGATTTGTCCTGTTTTAGGGTCTATCGCTACCAAACTAGCGTTTTTAGCGTTAAAGTTTTTTTCGTTTTCTTTTGCGTATTTTGTCACAATTTCTTCGGCAATTTTTTGAAGGCCATAATCAAGCGTTGTTATGACCTTAAGGCCGTCTCCCACCGCCTCTGTCCCATATTTTTCTTCTAAATATTCTCTAACATACATAACAAAATGAAGAGCCTTGGCGGTTCCTTCGTTTTGGGGAGAGAACGAGACAATCTCGCTGAGTGCATTTTGGTGTTCCACTTCATTAATAAAACCGAGCTCTTTCATTTGAAACAATACTGAATTTTTGCGCGTCGTAAGCTCCACTTTGTTTTTGCCGTATGGAGAAAAGTAAGTTGGAGCTTGCGGCAGTGCGGCTAAATATGCCGCCTCGGCGAGGGTTAGTTCCACAGCGCTCTTTCCAAAATAATACTGTGACGCCTCTGCCACCCCATACATATCTCCCCCGTATGGGGCTTCGTTTAGATAGAGGGCTAAAATTTCCTCTTTACTCATTATGCGCTCTAGTTTTGTCGCCAGAATCCATTCTTTAATTTTGCGGGAGACTTTTTTATCTTGGGTAAGCAAGGCGTTTTTTATTACTTGTTGAGTGATAGTTGAACCACCCTGAGAAAAACTGCCACTAAATAAATTTGCCAAGATGGCCCGTACGATAGAGGTAAGGCGAACCCCCCTGTGTTGGTAAAAGTCTTTATCCTCAATAGCAACGGTAGCGTTTTTTATATATTCTCCCATGTCGCTCCAGGGGATAGCTGTGCGCCTGATATTTTGGTGGACATCATAGAGTAGAACCTTTCCAGATCGGTCGTAAATTTTAGTTGAATTTAAAATACGGCGCTCCTCAAAGGAATTAAGGGCGGGCATTTTGAGCGTTCCGGCCCAAAAAACAAGAAGACCTCCAAATAAAAAAACAAAGCTAAATAATACCAATATCCAGTTTTTTCGTAGAAGCCGGTTTCGGTAGCGATTATGGAAAAATACGGATTGCATATGGGGGTATCATAACATAATAGGGCTTACCGTAAGCCTAATTTCGACCTTTTTGTGGTAAAGTGTGTATATGGTAAACACAGACGCACAGAGAATAGAGGAAATTTTGACGCGGGGGGTTGAAGAAATTTTTGTGCGTGAAAACCTGAAAAAAGATCTTTTTTCTGGCAGGAGACTTACGGTAAAGCTGGGGATTGACCCAACAAGCCCCGATCTCCATATCGGCAGGGCCGTAGTCCTCTGGAAACTTAGGTCTTTTCAGGAGCTGGGGCACGATGCCGTTTTTATTGTCGGTGATTTTACGGGGCTTATTGGTGACACCTCGGATAAAGAAGCCGAGCGTCTGATGTTAAGTGAGACAGAGGTAAAGAAAAACCTAAAAACTTATTTTGCGCAGGCTTTTAAAATTTTAGATAAAAACAAAACAAAAACATACTACAATTCTTCTTGGTTGAAAAAACTCGGATTTAAGGAAATAGGGGAGATGGCGGGCCTGTTTGGCCTGCATGAGTTTGAGGCGAGGGAAAATATTAGTAAAAGACTAAAGGAAGGGAAAAGAGTTTCATTGAAGGAGCTTCTTTATCCCATAATGCAGGGGTATGACTCTGTTTCCGTGAAGGCAGACATAGAACTGGGCGGGACCGACCAAAAATTTAATTTATTGGCGGGCAGAACCATACAGAAACACTATAAACAGGTACCACAAAACATTGTTATCACAGGGCTTTTAGAAGGAACTGACGGGCGCAAAATGTCCTCTTCTTGGGGAAATGTAATTAATATTACCGACGACCCGAACAACATGTTTGGGAAAGTTATGTCTCTACCAGACAGTCTGATAGAAAAATATTTTTTACTTTGCACTCGCATTTCCCAAGATGAAATAAAAAAAATATTGGAGAAAAATAAAAACCCAAGAGACAGTAAAATACGCCTAGCCCACGAAATCACTAACCTATATCACGGAACAAAATTAGCAGACGACGCAAAAGAAAATTTTATATCAGTTTTCCAAAAGAAAAACGCGCCTAAAGATGTAATTGAAATATCTATAAACAATAAAGATGTGGCAATGGTTCTAATTGAAAAAGGAATTATCCTTTCAAAAACTGAACTTAGACGTCTTTTACAGCAAGGAGCAGTTACACATATAGAAACCGATAATAATCTTGTAGATTTAAACTACCTTGCAAAAAATAAAGGAACTTACAAAATAGGAAGCAGGCGCTTTATAAAAATAGTAGACTAAAAGCAATTCTCGAAGTTAAGTTTCGTAGGGTTTTAGATAAATAGCAACTAAAAACTAATATTAGTTTTCTTCTTCAAGGGTTTCAGCCGTGTATAGTTCGTCGCTTTCTAGCTCATCCCCAAGAAGAGCGTCGTCTATGTCTAGAGAAAGGGTGTCGCCACCCAACCCGTCTGTTTCTTTATCATCCATAATTATTTATTTACCTATATTTTTTTATTGTTTATCCAGAGTACCCAGCAACTCTGTCGCGGGGATGAATGGTAATAAACAATAACCCAGCCCTAGTTTTATGAATAATCTATGGTAGTACAAAAACTTCTTGATTTAACGTATTTGCATAAAACCAAAACACGTAATCAATAAAACTAGGGCTGGGTCAACTACCGCAAACCGCACTACTTGCGGTGCGTTAGGTGATGTTGTATCAAAATATAAAACATTTGGCAATAAATACTAATTTTGGTCTGTGGATAACCCCCTGTAGTTTCTTTGTTGGGCAAAAAAAGTAAGCCCTATAGCCACCGCGTCGAATTCATCATCAGTTGTTTTTTTGTTGGGAAAGGTAATTAACTTTCTAACCATGTTAGCAATTTGTTTTTTGTCTGCTCGGCCGTAACTGGTTATGGCGATTTTTATCTGAAGCGGGGTGAATTCCACTACAGGAATATTAGCTGACACCGCTTCATAAAGGAGGACTCCGCGTGCCTCCGAGACCCTCATGGCAGTTTTTTGATTAGTGGCTAGATATAATTTTTCAATGGCGACCGCTTGGGGCTTCCACTTTTTGATTAAACTTTTAACTTCTTGCCCGAGCATAAAAAGTCTTTTTTCAAAATTTTCTTTGGCGCTTGTGGTAAAACAACCAGAGTAAAGCAAGACCTCCTTCCCCGCCCTTTTTTCAATTATGGCAAGACCAAGCCGTTCATATCCTGGGTCCACTGCAAGAATTATCATTTTATATTAAATTTTTTTGTCGGTCGGCGGGAACATCAACCCCCATATGTTCATATGCTCTGGGTGTTGCTGTTCTTCCCCGCGAAGTTCGCTCCAGAAGTCCGAGCTGAAGTAAGTATGGTTCGCTCACTTCTTCTATTGTTGCTTCTTCTTCGCCGGTTGCGGCGGCCAAAGTGTTTAGTCCTACGGGGCCCCCGCCAAATTTTCCAATAATTGCGGAGAGAAGTGAACGGTCAGATGTTGTGAGCCCAAGTTCATCCACCTCTAAAAGGTCAAGGGCTTCTTTGACTGTTTCTTTGTTGAGCGGTTTTTTGTGTACTTGCGCGAAATCACGGCAACGCTTTAGAAGATGATTTGCGATGCGCGGGGTGAAACGGCTTCTTTTTGCGATTTCTTCAATCGCGCCAGAATCCAGTTCGGTTCCTAAAATTTTTGCCGAACGCTTTACAATTTCTCCGATTTCTTTTTCAGAATAATATTCCAGGCGGAATGTCCCGCCGGAGAAGCGCGATCGAAGCGGGGATGAAAGAAGCGCCACGCGCGTGGTAGCAGCCAAAAGTGTAAATGGGGGAAGTTCAAGCTGTATTGTGCGCGCCGAGGGGCCTTTGCCGATGATAATATCAAGGGAGCCGGATTCCATTGCCGGGTAAAGCACTTCCTCAATAAGTTTGTTTAATCGGTGAATTTCATCAATAAACAAAATATCTCCGGGTGATAGATTGGTAAGGATTGAGGCCAGGTCGCCCACTTTTTCCACCGCCGGGCCGGAAGTCGTTTTCATTTGCGCGCCGATTTCATGGGCAATCAAATGAGCGAGGGTTGTTTTTCCCAGGCCCGGCGGACCGTAAAAAAGAACATGCTCCGGAGGATGTTTTCTTTCACGGGCCGCGGAAAGTAAAATACGCAAATTTTCTTTTATGCTTTTTTGTCCAACATATTCATCCCAACGCGAAGGGCGGAGAGCATTATCAAGAAAGCCCGTTTCTCTTTCTTCCTCTTTGTCGCTCGGGCCTTTTTTGGGGGAGGTGCTTGACATAATCATTATTTTATGCTAATCTGGTGCTGTAAAGAAAAAATTGAGACTAAAAACGAGTGTCTTAATCTCTAAGCAATCAGGCTTCGGCTTACCTGGTTTGGTTTATAGGACATCTTGGCGTCTTGCTTAGGCAAGAAGTTGCGAGGGTTATCCTTCGGGCCATACTTAACTTTTAGTACTTGTATTAAAAGGATTGTTTAGAGATTCGGGCACTTTTTTGTTGTCAATTTTCTCCTTCACTTAGTCCAACAACACGGGACAACTCGTCCATAGAAGTAATTCCCTCGAGCACTTTTAGTATACCATCCTCGGCTAGGTCAGGAATTCCTTGTGGAAGCGCCGATTTTTTTATTTCTCTTTCACTTGGATTTTGGTTAATAATTTTTTCCACAGCCTCGTCCATCATTACTGCCTCATACACCCCGAGACGCCCTTTATAGCCAGTCAGGCTACATTTAGGACACCCGACAGCTTCAAAAATTTTAGAAACACCATCTGGAATTTTATTTCCGGTATCCACCTTCTCTTTCTTCATTCTTTCAAGTGTTTTTAAAATAATTTCTTTTTCTTTCTCGTTTGGTGCCTTCTCTTTTTTGCAGTATTCGCAGAGTTTGCGGACTAATCTTTGAGCGATGGCGATACTTAAAGCAGAGCTTATGATTTTTGGGTTTATGCCTAAATCAATAAGTCGCGGAATTGCCCCCGCGGCATTGTTAGTGTGAAGGGTCGAGAAAACTAGGTGTCCAGTTAATGCCGCATTGATAGCGGTTTTTGCCGTTTCTCCGTCTCTTATTTCACCGACCATTATTACATCGGGGTCTTGCCTAAGGGCGCTTCGCAGTCCTTCGCTAAAGGTATAACCGCTTCGTTCGTCGGTTTGCGTTTGGGTAATTCCCGGCAGGTGGTATTCTATTGGGTCTTCAACTGTTATTATTTTTATGCCTGGTGTATAAATTTTTTGCAAAAAAGAATAAAGGGTTGTGGTTTTCCCGGAGCCAGTTGGCCCGGTGGTTAAAATTATGCCATTCGGTTTTGCGATTTCCTGTTTGAGTATTTTCATCAAATGAGGAGAGATACTGAGAGATTCAAAATCAATGCCGATAGCTTTTGGATTGAGAACGCGAAGCACAATCGATTCCCCGTAAGCGCCGGGGACAAGAGAGACGCGCACTTCAATATCGGCTCCGGCGATTTTTATGCTGAATCGCCCGTCTTGAGAGCTGTCTTTAATATTTAATTTTAGTTGCGACAAAAGCTTTATACGGGAAGTAAGAAGATTATATGTGTCATAGTCAAAAAAGATTACATCTTCAAGCATGCCGTCGAGGCGGAGTCTCAAGCGGATTCTTTTTTCTTCAGGTTCAACATGAATATCAGAGGCATCGTTTGCCACCGCACCGGCAAGGATTATTTCAAGCATTTTGGAAACCTTGTGGCTCTTACTTTCTTTGAGTGTTTTTCCCACTACCTCTTTTATTTTCTGCACGCTCGTCAAAGAAGAGGCCATTTCTTCCAGCCCTTCTTGTGAAATATCTAAAATTCCTGATTTTGTTTCAGTGGCAAATGAGACTTCCCTGTATCGCGACCAAGCACGCTCCAAACTCCCGTTTGAAACCATATAAAGTGAAGGAATAAATCTCTTTTCTTTTAGTTCTTCAATTTTTTGGGCAACACCAGCGCGATTGGGGGCAAGAACCGCTATGTAGAGATTGTGCCCGACAATCTTGAACGCCGCCATCCCCAAGGCGTGAGCTTCCGCCTCAGGGATAACTTTTAGTGCGTCGGCCTCTATTGAAACAGTGGATAAATCGGCATAGGGAATGTCGTATTTTTTGGAAAGTAATTGTACAAGGTCCTCCTCCTCTTTTTTATAGAGCAAATCAAGCTGCTTGTCATTTTTGTCGTCGCGAAGTAATGCCATTTATATATTACAGCTCATTGTACCAAATTTTTAGGAGGCTTTTCTCTTTAGGCCCCCGAACCTTGTTTTTCTTTGTATTTTTGGTTTTTTTAATTCCTAACACCTACCAACTAGGGCCTACCTTAGAGGCTTGACATTTAGAATAGGATATGGTAGGATACAAGTAGCAAAGAATCAGCAGTACCTTGATTAACGCACACTCGGCCAAGGAGGCCAAAATGAAAAGCATCAAACTGATGGTTGCAGTTCTCGTTTCGGTTTTCGCCCTCGGCGGATGCGCCAACAATCCCGTTGGTAGCGGGCTCCTCGGAGCTGGTGCCGCGAATCTGATCAGTAAAGACGCAAGCCCCACAACGCGAGTCTGGGCGACTCTCGCCGGTTTCGTCATTGGGGTTGCCGCAACCCCCGTATCCGCCCAACCGCGTGGCGCCGCAATGGCTTGCGACCAAGCCCCGGACGGGACGCTTTCCAACTGCACTCCAGTCGCCGGGGCAGGGCAAGTTCAGCAGGTCGTGGTTCCCCAATACACGTCGTATCCGGCGCCGGCTTACTTTTCCGGGACCTATGTTTGGGATTACCGCGAAACTGACCGGCGTATGCGCCAGCACCGGCAGTGTGTGGAACTCTACGGCGGGGCTTGCTGACAGTTAGCGCCCCCCGCAGGCAACAAGGGCGGTTCGAGGATTTTTTCTCGAACCGCCTTTTCTTTTTCCACTGACTTTGGAAAGGTCGGACCTTTCCAATTTAATATATCGCTCCACTTGGAGGCTTAACCTCCAAGTCCAAGTCTGCAAGTTAAAAAAGCTTGACATTTGTTTTGGGGCATGGTAAGGATGTACACAGAGATTTTCTTATCAACGCAGTCATTCCCCTTGTGGGGAGGAGGTTGCAATGAACAAGCTCTTCGTAATTCTGTCTGCGCTTTTGCTGGCGATGCCGGCCTGGGCGGCAAACAACAATTTCTCCTCTTACGAGGAGTGCAACACGGCGGTTGGGAAGAAAGAGTTTTCCCTCTACACGCCGAGTATTTTGCGCGGCGCCGGAAAGGCTCGCGCGGAGGCAATGAAATACGGCTGGAAAGAAGGTCCTCTTTCTGAGGGGATTTCTCCGGTGTGCGTGGACATGCCGGTGTCTGTACCGAACGTCGTTCGTCGCTGGGCACCAATGGCCCCGCAGACGCGCGTGTGGCGCGACAGAGAAGGAAAGGTTCGGGCGATTGTAGATTGCGGTAACGTGATTTACGATGCGCGCCAGACAGCCCCGATTTTTTCGGCAGCACCACCGGTTGTTGTTGCGACAATTACCTGCAACCTTTCCGATGGCAGGGTAACGCAGGTGGCAAGACGCGAAGACTGTCGCGAGACAGTCACAACGGCGCCTGCGCCCGTGGTGTCGCCGGCAGTAAGAAGGGTAATCGTGTACGATGATGCCCCCCCTCAGTACGCGCCGGAGTATTACGTCCCCTCGCCAGTTTTTGTAGAGGTGCCGTTGTTTGTTGGCGGGGGATTCGGCTATGCTCGTCACGGCCACGCCCATCACCAACAGAGGGGGTTTGTTCCAAGAACACCAGTCGGGGTTGTGCCAGGTTCGCGGACCTTACGCCTAGGGCCAGGTTCGCGCACCTTCTGACCAACTCTTCGGTTGGTGACGAGGGGAAAAGGATTTAACCCCCTTCCCCCCTCGGATTTTTTAAGCTATTAACAGATTCTGTTGATGGTTTTGAAAATTCTTTAATTTTACCAACGGTATTGACAAAGATACCGTGTGGTTGTATAATGAAAGACATGAATAATATCAATATAAAACTTATTCCCGCTTATCTCGCGTTTTTTGCCGTACTTTTTTTTGCTGGTGCACTAGGCGCAAACACCGCTTATGCCCAAAGCTCGGGCAATGTTTCGGCGCTTACTTGCAATAGCGCGACTCTAACGGGAGAGGTTACTCCGAACGGCAATTCTACTGACGCTTGGTTTGATTGGGGGGCGAGCTCTCTTTTGGGGAACACAACTGCTCACCAAATTTTTACTTCTACTTCTAATTATAGCCAGACAATCTCTGGTTTGACCCAAAGCACAACTTACTATTATAGGGCTGCGGCATCTAATGTCTTTGGGAGTTCGCAAGGGGATATATTAACATTCACTACCCCCTCATGTTCAACTAGCGGGAACAACCAACCTTCAGTCACTACCAACTCTCCAACCAACGTCAATCAAAATGGCGCCACCTTCAATGGTTCCGCCAACGGTAACGGACAAA
>Ga0154938_103_pt1 | contig 34261 bp, 33 predicted proteins | sample RifCSPhighO2_01_FD_105906 | JGI IMG/M metagenome (GOLD analysis project Ga0154938, IMG submission 105906) | Candidatus Lloydbacteria bacterium RIFCSPHIGHO2_01_FULL_41_20 | reverse complement strand
TGCCGACGGCGCTTCAACGGATGGAACTAAAGAATATCTTGCGGAACTAAAGAATGCAGGAAAGATAGATTTTTATTTATCCGAGCCGGATTATGGATTGGCGCATGCCCTAAATAAATTAGTCTTAATAGCAAACGGTGAACTTATCAAGTATTTGAGCGACGACGATGCTTTTGACTACAAGACCATTTCAATTTGTAAAAAATTCATGGTTGAACATCCTCAAATTGACCTTGTAAATACTGAAGGTGGTTCATTAAATAATCCATCCAGAATGTTGCGGGAAAAAGACCCGCTTGAAATTGTGCGTGCTCTCAATTACGCGGACAGCTATAAAAAGTGGCAAATTGACCATAGTCCGTTTTATTTTTGCGACTTAGGCGTAATGTTTAGAAAATCATCTCTCCCCGTCATTGGTTTTTGGAATGCACTATTCCCGGGACCGGACATAGAATTTTCTCTCCGCACCAGCAAGGGGAAAGTAAACATCGCTTGGTATACCGGCTATTCGTATGTAAATATAAGCAACCCGCAAAGCGTCAGTATGGTCTATATGAAAAGAACAAAAAATTTAACCGATAGATTGAGCGAGTTTTATTTTGGTAAAAAACCAGCCCCACTTATCATTGAAAAAGCAAAAATAATTAAAAACAAATTAAAATACTTGTTTTCACCAAAAAATAAACAAGTCCCCATGGATTTTCAAAAAGAATGGCCCAAAATGGTGGAAATTTCTGAAAATTGGATTGATGTAAAAAACAAACAAAGGTCGGTTCTATTCCTTTGGAATAAGTAGATTTTGTTTTACAATCCCCTTATACGGAAACAATAATTACTATATAAAAATGTTTTATAAATGGAGAGTCCTGGCCTTAAACAACTTGTTTTTAAAGAGGGTTATTCGCAAAATTAATCTTCTAATCGGGGGAAAAAACAAGGTAGACAATGTCAGTCTAGTAAGAAAATATGCCCCTAAAAAATCATTTGCTGATATAGGTTCTCTTTGGGGCGTAAATGGACTTAATTCTTTTGTTGCCGAAGAAGTCGGCGCAAAAAGAGTCGTGAGTGTTGATGTATATCAAGCCAATAAAGAATTCCTGGAAGAAAAGAAAAAAAGAAATTCTAAGGTGGAGTTTGTGGAAGGAGATATTAATTTATCGGAAACTACAAAAAAAATTGGAGTATGCGATGTTGTTTTGTGTTCCGGGGTTTTATATCACACTCCCGACCCGGTGCACCTTTTAACCCGCCTAAGGTCTATAACCGGGGAAACGTTAATATTGAACACCGCGTCTATTCCAGAAATGCCAGGGATAAGAAACGGCGCGATTTTTTATCCGTTTTTGAGCGCTGAACAAAGAAAAATCTGGAACAGGAAAATAGGCAGTCAAAAATCAATAACTGGACCATATGAACCGGAGGAAGGGTACGCGAATTGGTTTTGGGGACTAACTCCCAGTGTTTTGGAGTCAATGCTTTCCTGTGTCGGATTTGAAGTCACAAAAAGATACATTACTCCGTTTAATTCAATATTTATCTGCAAAGCTGTCGCTGTAAAATTTACCGCTTCATCCGGAGAATGGACTACTCCCAAAAGCGGAGACTCCTTGAAATTCAGAAGCTAAATTTATGAAAAAAGATTTACGCGACAAATTAAAGTCTATAACTTTATTTAAATTAACTTTTATTACTTGGCGGGCGCTTTGTGACAAATATAGTTTGTTTAAAAAAACATCTGCGTTAAATTTTTTTTTCAAGTCATATAAAAAATATAGTAGTCTGCCCAAAAATAAAAATTTTTCACTTGAAACTGCCAATCTTTATCCCCGCCTCTTTGACAATACTTCGGGCACTCCCATAGATCCCGTTTATTTTTACCAGAATACGTGGTGCGCAAAAAAAATTTTTGAAGCTAAACCAAAACATCATTATGATGTCGGTTCATCCGCGGAATTTGTAGGAACAATATCCCAATTTGCTCCCACCACAATGGTGGACATTCGCCCGCTTGGAGTTACCCTTCCTCAACTCTCTTTTGTTAAAGGAGATATACTTCACCTCCCATTCAAAGACAGCGAACTTTACTCACTTTCTTCGCTATGCGTTATTGAGCACATTGGGCTTGGTCGCTATGGCGATACACTTGACCCCTATGGTTCTGAAAAGGCCTGCTATGAACTTATTAGAGTTCTTGCACAGAATGGCTCCCTATACATATCAGTTCCAATAGACAGCGATAATAGGGTATATTTTAACGCCCACCGTGCGTTCACTCGCGAGTATATGCTTTCTCTTTTTGGTGCGCTTATTTTAGTGGAAGAAAGGTACCTTTATGGAAATACTCTCTTTGAAGCGTACGCCTCCAAAAAAGGATTCGGGACTGGATTTTTCCAATTTACAAAAAAATGAATCCCGTTAGAGATACTATAGTTATGTATTACACCTACATCATTAGAAGTAAGAAAAATGAAATGATATATACTGGATATACAAATAATCTACGGAAGCGCTTTCGCCAGCATCAGAGTGGTAAATCTTCGTATACAAAAGGTCGTGGACCATTCGAGCTTATATACTACGAAGCGTGTCTAAATGAGGATGACGCAAAGTCGAGAGAAATATATCTTAAATCTGGCATGGGTAAGCGTTATATAAAAAATAGAATAAAGCGCTTCCTATCTCTAACGGGATGAACCCCTTTAAGTATTTTATTAATAAAATTTTTTTAAACTGGGAACACCCATTTTATTCGGAAACACTTTTCAAGTTCTGCACAAAGTACCTTGATATGTGGTACGGGGATAATAATTTTGACCGTATGACCAATGGTGAATATAGATTCCTGCACTTCTTGATACCAAGAATAAAAACTGCATTTGATGTCGGCGCCAATATTGGTGATTACTCGGAAGAAATGTTACGTATTAATCCATTGCTTATTATCCACGCCTTTGAGCCGGGACAGGATGCATTTGAAAAATTAAAAAAATTAAATGTAACTGCAAATAATTTTGCACTAGGCGACCGTGATGAAAACCGGCTCCTCTATAGAGAGGCAGGTAAAAATAACCACAGCTCTTTTTATAACCTACACAGCGACGCCCTTGCCCCAGTGAGTGTCAGAGTAACCACGCTTGATAGCTATTGTAGTAAAAACAATGTCGCGCACATAGATTTCTTGAAAATTGACGTTGAGGGATTTGAATACTCCGTAATAAAGGGCGCGGAGGAAATGCTCTCAAAAAAAGCCATAGATTATATTCAGTTTGAATTTTCTGGGGCAACTGTTGAATCAAGGACTTTTCTTAAAGACTTTTTAACTTTATTTAGAAAATATGGTTATAAACTGTACCGCATTAAGGCAAAATCAATAGAAATGGTGGAATACCGCCCAGACAAAGAACGATTCACTCTTACCAACTACTTGGCGATAAAAGAAGGACTTCCCATAAAATAGAAAGATGAATCCCGTTAGAGATCGCTTGGTTTGTTAGAAAGATTTATATTAGATATATAGTATGAAGTTTAAAAATATTACATTTATTAACTTAGCTACGGAAACGTTATTCAGGAACGCTTCCTATCTCTAACGGGATGAAAAAGATAGTAATTATAAAATCCGGTGGCAATGAACTGGCCAATCAGCTATGGAATTATATTAGCGTTTACGCCTATGCTCTTGAACGTGGCTATCGGCTCGTTAATCCAGCTTTTTTTGAGTACGGAAGTTATTTTAATATGGTATCCGCACCCGGCTTATTGTTTAAATTATTTTTTCTTGGACCATTCAAAAATTATAATAAAAGAAAAACTGCTCTTAGACGTCGCATTTGGAGAAAATTTTATACTTGGTATACCAAAATAGTAATATTTTTTGCAGATAAAAATTTAACTTCGTCTAACGACAGGGAGTCTATTGTCTACTACCTTCCCCCTTCCGTCCCATCAACAAAAGAGTTAGCTCTTTTAGAGAATAATTCTAAAACAATGTATTTTGACGGATGGCTTTTTAGAAACCCACGGGGAATTGAAAAATATCGAGAAAAAATAAAAGAATATTTTAAACCAAGAAAAGATATAGAAGCTCAGGCTAAATCAAATATAGAAAAACTAAAAAATCACTACGAAAAAGTTGTCGGTGTTCATATTCGCCAAAGGGACTATGAAAAATGGCGTAATGGGCAATATTTTATTAAACAAGGGCGCGTACGAGAAATAATAAATGAATATTTGCAAGGAGCAGGGCTAGATTCCAGTAAAATATGTTTTGCTATCACTTCAGATGGACCAATAGAGACTTCAATGTTTAATGGATTAAATATTTTTGTAAGTAAAGAAAATATGGTTCACGACATCTTTTTTCTGGCTAGAACAGACCTAATTATCGGTTCAAATAGTACCTTCGGCGCATTCGCTTCATATTACGGGAATATCCCGTTTATAGTCATGCAAAAAGAAAAAGTGGACTGGGATTACTACCGGGACAAAGCAAAATTTTTTGAAAATAAATACTCTACCTTCGTAAATTATTAAAAATTAGTGTTTTTCTATTAAAAATCTCTGATGTTTTTGGGCATCCTTTATAACTACTGGCTTACTGCCAAATTTTTTTTCTATAAGTTTTTCTCCGCCTGTTCCTTTGCGAATATCAATAATAAGTTTTCCCCCTGATTTAAGTAAATCGTAAACTTGGTCTAAATATGTTTCAACGGGGTAATGAAATCCCCATGATATGAGAGACAACACAAGGTCAAACCTAGTGCCAGGAAAAATTTTGCTTCCGGTAACTTCCTGGATGTGAATTTTCTCGCTATCAACTCTGTTTACCAGAAGAAGCTCTCGGGCAATATTGAGTGAGTTATAATAGGAGGCAATTTTTTGGAGACCATAGTAAACTTTGTCGTTAAGCTCAGTTTTATCCAAAAGATAAAAATCAACTTTCTTTCCATTTTTCTCGTAGTGGCGGGCAAGCATTACATCAATCCCGGCAACACCACAACCGACATCAAGCACCGAGGATGGGTTTCTGGGTAAGATTTTTTTAATACTCTCGTACTCACGCTGCATATCCTCCGTGAAAAGACGCTTGATGCGGTTCTTAAAAAGCCACGCTTCAAACAAAACCATGCGGTTATATGTTAGAAATGGAATCCGGATAACTATCTTATTGAGCCATTTATTATTTTGGTAAATAAGATATTCTGTTCGTTGAAATAAAATATACTTTACTGTCTTGTCTGGTATTTTTATGTTCATCCCATTAGAAATTAGGGCTCATAACATATTGGTTTAAAATTGCTCGACATTTATTTTCATTACTTTTGAGAAACATAGATTTTTGTGAATTTCTAACGGGACAAGTCCCTCCCGATTATCGCATTATTTGTTATAAGTTATTTGTTGTTTATTTAGCCGCGGCCTCTAACGGGATTCATGGAGCAAATATTCCTTAAAGTACTCTATTTTTTATATAACTGGGTACAATATTTCGCCGTCGTTCGGATAACATAAATTAGAGTACTCATTCATTTTACTCCTCTCTAGACGAAATAAAATCAAATGTTGTAATTTCTTTATGCGAATCTTCTAATTAGCGCGCTTATCGCTTTTGCCCGTGATGGCCAGCTAAAAGATCGCGCCAGAATACGCGATGCGTCGGTACGCTCTTTGATTTTATCGAAATTATGAGTAGCCTCTTGAACAGTTTTCGCTAAACTTTTTGGATCATCTGGGATAAAGAAAAAAACTTCTTTAGGAGAGACGATTTCGCGTATTGAGGGAATATTGGAAGCAACAATAGGAATGCCGCTTGCCATATATTCAAATAGTTTTACGGGAGAAGTCTCGTATTTTGATGCCTTTTCTTTAGCTGTATTAGGCAAAACAAGCACATCAGCAGATTTTTGAAATAGCGGAATCTTAACGTGCTCTTGGTGCGGCAAGAAAATAATACGGGGTAATTTTTTATCATTCACAAATTTCTTGAGTGTCTCCCTATCTTCTTTCATCCCCCCTACAAAATAAATTCTGGTATCTTCTGGCATATACAATGCCGCTTCTGCAAGTGTGTATACCCCTTTCCACGAAAAAAGATGCCCAGTATAAAGAATAATTTTTACATCAAGAGGAAGTCCTAATTTCTCACGAGCTTCCTTTTTAGAAATCGGAATATCAAACATTTCTGGAGTAACAGCGTTGGGTTGGTGTATCATTCTGTCTTTTGAAAAACCATACCTCTTGTTGATTGCTTTTAACTTAAAAGTATTCGTAACAATTAATCCGGAAGTATTTTTCAGAACCATTCGGTTTAGAAAACGGATACTACTTTCATAAAAATCATGAATTTCAATGAAAAGTGGCAAACCGAGAAGTGAGGGTAGTATAAAATCACGAATATCGTGCCCATAAATAATTAAAGGAACATTTGATTTTCTCTCCCGAAGCAACCGAAAAAAAACAGTTACATTAAAAATAGCAACCATTAGAATAAACCCAGCTTTCCCAAATTTTTCTACAAATTTTAGTGAGGGTAATTTATGAATAGGGAATCTTGTAGATATATTGTGTTTTGCGAAAGGATCAGACCCGAAAAAATCATGGTAAATTCTTTCAGGAATCCAGAGTTCAACTAAAAACCCCTCTTTTATGAAACCCTCGCAAGTTTTCATAATAAGCGGAGACATGGTCTTCTCTGACGGGAAGCGCCAATGGCTTAAATAGATAATTTTCTTTTTCATCCCGTTAGAGATAGGAAGCGTTTACGATCAACGCTTCCGTCGTTATTCTGCTAAATGTGATGTTCTTAAACTTAATCATTTTTTTATATTTAACTATATAGCATAACTGAAGGATCTCTAATGGGATTCATTTTTGTTTTATGAAATCAATTATATAACTAGCTTTTGATTTCCATGTATATTGGTCTAATTTTAAATACGCCTTAGATACAAACTCCGGATAAAAATTATTTTCCACAATATCTTTTATCTTCAAAGAAAAATCAACCGCGTCGCCGGCAATGAAACCTATAGCGCAATCGGACAAAACCTCTTCAACTAAATCTAGTTTGGAATATAAAATTGGCTTTTTGCTAGCCATATATTCATATACCTTCATTGGAAATCCCGACTCCCTAAAATGGGGCTTATCGGGATAAGGAATGGCGAGAATGTCCATGGCCATTTGATATTTGGCAACATCCCCTCCGATTTTTCTACCCCAAAAAATACATCTTTCTTTAACACCCAAAGAATCGGCAAACTTTTTATACTCCTTTATTTCATTATCCGTTCCGCCGACAAAAGCCACCATAAATTTATCTGGAAGATGTTTTAGAGAGCTAATCATTGTCAATATACCCTTTTCAAGTCCAAGAGTTTTAAAAAGACCAACATATCCAATTATAATTTTATCTTCCGGCAACCCTAATGATTTTTTCGAAACAATCTTATCCATTGAATATAGATTTAAATCTACGCCACCATATATAGTAGCTATTTTAGAAGGAGAAATTTTGGTTATTTTAATAATATTTTCTTTAAGTTTTTTTGATGTGGTAACTATTTCATCACTATTAACTGCTATAAATTTATCCCTAAAATCATGGAAAAGGTGATGCCAATCGGAGCAAATTTTATATTTAAAATTAAATATTTTTCTCCATATAATTAAAATAGATAGAATATACGAATCATTAGAGAAAAAAACTATATCGTTTAAATTCTTAAAATTTTTAATCGCAAAAAATAAAATCCAAAAGAAAAAGAAAATGCTATTTTTTAGCCAAGAAATATTTATCGTTTGTATTATGCTCTCCTTATTTAAAAAATCTATATTCCCTTGTGCGACAAATTGCATATTGCCACCCAATACACTAGAAAATCCCAGCGCAAGTTGCCTTATATAATGATGATCAGCTGTATTTCCTGGATATGTCTTCCCTGTAATATAAACGAGGCGCATTTATTTTTTGCGGGCAATTATATAAAGATGAGCCGCTACGGCTTCCGCTCCAGGAAAATACATGAAAAGTAAATCGAAATATTTAATTGGTCCCAATACAAGCATAAATATATGCGCTATAAACGGCGCCGCTTTTTTAAAGCCGAAAGAAAAAATCACTCCCAGCCAATAAGCAAGAAATATCAGGAAGGCACTCCATGGCCCCGAGCGTACACCACTTTCTATAACCTCTAATTCTCCAAAAAGTTTTTTAAGGCCGCTTATGGTCCAGCGGTTAAAATCGTCCGGGGAGGCGTGATAAGGGTGAATGAACGGCGCGCTGGCATAAAGCACTCCGCCGTGTTTTAAAACGCGCGTCATCTCAGAAGCTACTTGTTCTGGGTCCGCAACATGCTCCAAAAGAGACTCGTTTATCAGCGCGTCTATGGAATTATCGCGGAACGGCAACTGCGCCGCATCGGCAACTATATCCACTTCCGGAAAAGGAAAAACATCAACATTTATAAATTCCTTGCCTAGCCGCTCGGGACCGGAGCCGATATCAATTATAGAAGTGTTGGGAACAATAAATTTTCTTATTTTGCGCGGGCCATTTGCAATCATAAGTACCGGGCAGAATAAATGCCAAATACCGTAGTAAATCGCAGGAAATTGTTTTAAGAAAGATTTAAGCCAATTTATGCCAGATTCGTGTTTCCCCCCTTCTTCTTGAAATATCTCTCTTTTTATCAAAAGAGGACGGCCCGACATATCCACGGGGAAATTCCCGTCATTAGCGCATAAATATCCTTTCGGGGAAAACGAGAGCCCCCCTTTGCACGCAGGACAAACAACTATTTGTTTAGTATTTTTTGCCTGTCTTATTTCTTTTTTTCTTAAATGCAGAAGTCTGTCAAAAATTATCACAAAAATAGCGTAAATTCCGTCACGATAACGTATCTTTTTACCATCTTCTATGCTCCGCGGGTTGTGAGAAATTGCGACTTCGGCGAAGCGGTAACCGCGCCGGGCCAGCGCCGCGGTAAAAAGAAGCTCTGATTCAAAGTGCCCTACAGTAAAATCTACCCCCGCCTCTCTAGGAAATAATTTATAGCATGTCCAAACATCAGTTAATTTCAACCCATAAAGGAAATTAATAAGTTTAGTGATGAACCAGACACCTAAACGAGAAATAAAAAATCCGCCTCGTTTTGTTGGGTGCAAGTTGCGTGAACCATAGACTACATCTGCAGAGTCATTATTTATGAGAGCAATAAGGTTTTTAATTTCAGCCGGGTTGTATTCAAGATCAGCATCCTGAATAAGTACATATTCCCCTGTCGCTTGGGCAAGCCCGCTCCTCACTGCGGTTCCCTTACCGCCGTTTTTTTCTTGATAAATTATTTTCAAGCGTGATTCATAATCTTTTAAAATATCGCGGGTACCATCACGCGAGCCGTCATCCACAATAATAATTTCTTTTTTCCAATCAGGGGTTTGCGCATGTTCTACCTGCCCCAACAACTCGCGGATGGTTTTAGACTCGTTGTAGCACGGAATAATTATAGATAATTTTTTCATTATAGATTTTCAGTTTTTAGGATTGTTGAGCTCTTAGGCAAAATTGCATATATTGCAAAGGTTAAAATAATTGCATTAACCGGCATACGAAACCTAGCATTAACTCCTAACCCATTAATCGTGGTTGTAGCGATAAAATATAAAACAATTAAGAGAGCAAAGATTGTTCGCGGTGTTATGCCGTTTTTACGAACAAACATAATGCTACCGAAAAAGAAAGCAATTGTCACAGCAACCCAAAATATTCTCATTACAAGAACAGATACCATAGGACTAGCCATAAACCCACCTATTGTCTTTGCGAATTCTATCGGTGATTGGAAAAAAAGAGAAAGAGCCGGTTTTGATAAATACGATGATGGCAAAACACCAGCATGCTGAAGAACCGTGAGCATCCCATCGTGGGTGAAGAAAGTAATAAAACTTGTCAGGGTAACCAGAAAAAGGCCTTTTGGATGATTTATTAGAACATTAGCGGCTCTCTTTGTGTACTCGGAGCTGTTTGCGAGGGTGATGACATTTCCGGAAGATTCTTCAGGTTTTACAAATTTACGAAGTTCATCGTCAAAACTAGTACCATTTTCCAATGCGAGTACTGACGGCACAAGATATACATTAAGATTATACGCAGGTTGCGCGGTCATCCCGATTACGCCAAAATCGCGGTAATTCCGATAAAGCCATGGCGAAAGTACGAGTAAAAAAACTGTCAAAAAAAGTCCCGCGTGGACAAAAAGCTGCTGAAATAAAAATCTGCGTCTAAAATAAAACCAAACAAGTGGTAATAAAATAATTGGAAGGTACTGCGGAGTTGTTTTTGTGAGCGTTGCGAGTCCAAGAATAGCCGAGCTTAAAACAAGCATTAGCAAATTTCTCTTTTCAAGATACGAAATAAATAAAAGAACAAAAACAAGAAAGAGAAATATAAAAAGAGTTTCAGTATAAAAAATTGATGAAAAGAGAACAAGGTATGGCTCAAAAATAAGTAAAATGCCGACCCATAAAGCCACGTTTTCCATCCCCGTAAGTCTTAGCGCAATACGCCTTCCCAATACGGGAATTGCGGAGCCAATAAGAATCTGTACCAAAACCACGGCCCAATAACTACCAAACAAATACAAAACTAAAGCAATGAAACCGGGATATACCGGTGTACGAAGCGGATTCGGCTCATAGGGGGAAACATCACTCCCTGAAAAACCATGGCCAGCAAGTATATTACTGCTCAGTTCATAATAACCATCGTCACCATGGATGGTTGCAATTAAATTACCGTCGCTTGCTTCTAAATTAATGTAAAACAAAAAAACTCTCGCCAGTACCGCAAAAGAAAAAATTAGTATTTCAAGCTTATGTTGTCGAACAAAATTCATGCCTAGAATTATATTAAAATGAGTGCGAATATCAAAGTTGTAATACCACCTTAAAACAGCCTTAAAAACTTACCTGCCACGGTTGAAATATCATACTTTGTTGCCCATTTCCGCAATTCATTAGAGAATTCTTGTCGTTTTATTTGATCTTGATTGAGAAGATTAATTAATTTGTCCGCAAAACCACCACTATCTTCTGAGCCAACAACATATAGAAGCGCTGACTCTGGGATTATTTCTTTTACTACGCCAACATTACTTGCCACAAAGGGTATGCCAAGTGCCATTGACTCAAGAAGTACGCGCGGGAATCCTTCTTCTCCCGACGGCATAAAAAATACGTCGGAGGCAGAAAAATAAAGAGGAATTTTTTTATTTGGTACGGCTCCCAAAAGCATAATTTTTTTCAATAATCCTGCCTTTGAAATTTCTGTTCTTAAAAAATTTTCATCCGGTCCGGAACCGACAACTAAAAAAAGGACACTAGGGTCTTTTTCTAGAACAGACTGCGCAACAGGCAAAATCATTCTTGAGCCCTTACGAGGAGAAAGGTGGTGGACAAAAAGAACTATTTTATTACTGAGCGGAAGGTTTAATTTATTCCTAACGCCGTCACGAGAAAGATTTTTGTTAAAACGCTTTAAATCTATCCAATTTGGCATAACTTTTATAGATTGTCGTGAAATACCGTAGTAGCTAGAATATTTATCGGCAAGTGACGGCGCTCCAGTCACCAAATGTGAAATCATTTTATAAACAAGTCTTTCAAAAAATTCTCGTAAAAATCCTCGTTTATATTTCCAGGGTTCACCGCAATTCCAATAAAAAGTTTTTCCTATAAGCGAGGCAATGAAAGCGGATAAAAAAGAGTAATGTATATAGAAATTTCTATAACCTTTCGCCCGTACCAAAAATAATACAAAAAAAGTTTCAATAATTCTTAGAGGTAAAAACCGAAAGTGCAATAAATATACATTTTTATACCCTAACGAAACATCGGGAACGCTTCCCTTTTCAATGACTAAAAAAATATCAAAAAATTTAGAAATCTCTTTTAAAAAATCATGAATATGGGAAAAGTGCGTCGCATCATTACTCCTATATTCCGGCAATACGTAACAAAGTTTTTGGGACATTATTTTTTAAATATAAAATTACGATAAACAAAAAAACTGGCAACTGCAATAACTGCGCCCGCTATAAATTGCGCGAGGAGATACCACACGAGAAACCACTCCACGAGTGCGTACACGAGAAATGTGTTCAAAGCCAAATTTAAAATAACCACAAAAAAGTATAAAGAAAACTGTTTGTGTAAATTTTCTGTTGATTGGTTATCAAATGTCCAAAATTTTTGCATAGTGAAACTAACGACAACGGATGAAATAAACGCAACCACGGAAGAAGCGAGATAATATAAATGAACATACTCGGTTAATAAATATAAGATAAGAAGGTTGGTCGCGGTAGCCATTCCTCCAGAAAAAATGTACTTGACCGGATTTTTATATCTAAACATAACCCCATATATATTCGGCACTTGTTTTTCCATATACATATGGAGTTTATAGTATAAATTTTTCATAAAAAATTATTAAGCATTGCCAATCAAACACTTCTCCCATAGTTTTTTATACTCCAAAAGATATGCTTGTTTGTCTTTGGGAACACTCCTTAGGGTTTCCGCCATCGCGGTACGGCTTATCCTTTTTCTAAGTTCGGGATCCCTCAAAAAAGACCTTATTTGCTTGCCAATACACTCATTGTCGCCCACTGGACAAACAAGGGCCCCAGAGCCATTTTTAAGCGTATAAGAGGCAATCCCGGCATCAGTAGCAACTATCGGGCATCCTGAAAGGGCAGCTTCCATTATAGACATTCCGAACCCCTCGTAATTAGAAGTTGAGAGGTATAAATCGGAGGTTTTATAATATGGAGCAAGTTCGTCCTGCCATGTCTCAAAAATGACATTGTCTCTTAATTTCAAATTTTTAATTTCAAATTGTAAATTTTCTATTTCGCTACCGTCGCCAACTATAACAAATCCTACATTGGGATATTCGGCAATCAGCTTTTTCATAACCAGAAGAGCGAGGAAAATATTTTTTTCCGTTTCAAGACGGGCTACGGTAAGTATTATGAAATTAAATTGCGGATATTTTTTATGAATATCAAATTGCGCTTTAGCCGACATTATTTTTTGCGCGTCTATGAAAATGGGCAAAACAGCTGGGATAGTTTTTAGTTTATAGTTTATAGTTTTTAAAGAAGCCCCAATGCGCTCGGAAACGACACGAATGCCGTCAGCTTTCGGCAAAAGAAACTTCGCCAAAAAAACTCTTATCTTGTTAAAAAAATTTTCTTCGGTGAAATATGGGCTCAAAAAATCGGTATGAATCTGGATTTGCAGTTTTGCCTTTAGGGTCCGTGCAATAAGCCAACCGGCAAATCCCGTCTCAAAAGGGTCCTGGGCCGTTACGAGATTAATTCCTTGTATTTTTCGTCCAATTTTTACCGCATCAAACACATACCACCATCTGGAAAAAGAATTTGTTGGGTATAAAAATACATTGTCCTCTATTGTTTCTTTAATATACCCCCGCTTTGTAAATACAATAATATGTAACTCTTCACAAATTGAACCATAGTCTTTCATCCGATCCCTTACCGGAGCGTATTCTTTAAATATATTTTTGTCGCTAGAAAGCATTAATATCCTCACCCCACCGGAGACGACCCGCGGTCGTTCTATGTGATTATTATTATTTCTACTAAAAATTTTATTAGGTGCCATAATTCATCATTTACCTGTTTTTACGACCGCGGTCTCCGACGGAACCAGTATTGAAAGCACGCGGATAGTTTCGGTAATCATACGCGAGGTGTTGAACTCCGTGACGGTGTTTTGCGCCTGCTGGGCAAGTTGGAACCCGAGATTATCGTCAACCAAAAGTCTCTCAATTGAACGTATAAGCGCGTCACGGTCGTCCGGTTTAACCAAAAGGCCGTTATATTCATTGCGTACGATTTCCGGATTGCCGCCGATTGAAGTGGTAACAATAGGAGTCCCTAGCGCCATAACCTCAAGAAGCTGATGAGAAAATCCCTCATAAGAAGTATTCAGAACAAATACGGAGGCGCTTTTGATATATCTAAAAAGCTTTTCGCGAGGGAGTCCACCTACCAAAAACACCGACGTTTCCAAATGAAGCTCCTGGATACAACGCTCAAGCATGGCGCGATCGGGTCCGTCGCCAGCAATGATTAATTTAATATCAGGAAAATGTTTAAGAAGCGGTGGCATTACCGTAATTAAAGTTACAAACCCTTTCCACGGGACAAGTCGTCCCGCGCTTATGATTATTTTTTCTTCTTTAGGGGTCTCTTCTATCTTCTCAAGCACGCCATCAAACGCATTGTAGATGACAACAATCTTCCCTTCGGGAATTCCCCAATTGGCCACAATTTTTTTCAAATACTTAGAAGGTACGATTATTTTTTGAGCATGCCGCGCCACATAAGTTTCAATCATTTTAAGCGCGTTTACATATAAAGAATATCCCCGTTTTTTTCTTGAAAATTCATCAAGCTGGTCAGTAACACCGAAACGGGCAACACCTTGTTCCCAGGCATAGTCCCCTACAACCTTAAGAATGAATTTTTTGCCGAGAATTTTTGAAACAACAAGCGCTGGCAACCCCACACTGACTGGGTCTTGGGCAAATATTATTTCCGCCGTGCGTACGCGGCGAAATAATAAAAATAAATACGCAAGGTGCCTAATAACTCTCGGTAAATTACGCACCGCGCCGAATGTAACGACATCAACAGAAATGCCATGGCGTGGCAACTCGTCAAATAAAAATTTACTATAGGTAGCGGGCCCCCCAATGTCGGGGGAATAAACCCCGGTAGCAATAAGTATTTTCATGAAAATACAATAAGCGCAAAATGCGCCGATGCACTAGTATAACGCCTATATTCTAAATAAAGTATCAAATACTTTTTCTTTCATATCGCGGGCGATAAGGTTCCAATCGTATTTTTGAAAGACCATCTCGCGCGCATTTTTAATGATTTCTTCCGTCTTTTTTTTATCGGAAATATAAAGCTCAACCGCCCGGGCTATCCCTTCCGGGTCGCGCGGATTAACCGCGCGACCGGTCGATAACTTATTTGGATTACGCTCCGGGTCAAAGATAAAATCGGCAATTCCCCCTTCCTGTGTGGCAATGACCGGCAAATCCGCCGCCATTGCTTCAATGAAGGAAATACCAAATCCCTCGGAAAGAGAAGGGCGGATGAAAATATCGCAGACCTTCAAATATGAAGGCATTTGATCGTGTTTAATTTCGCCCCAAAAATGCACTCTCGCTTCCAGCTTATTTTCTTTGGCTAATCTGCGCAGATCTTTTTCATCTGGACCGATGCCTATAATCGCAAAATGGACGTTTTGGGGAAGAAGGGCAAGCGCCTTAATCACGTCATCACAGGCGTTCTTTCTGACCAAGCGTGACGTAGTCACTAGATATATGTCATTTTTTTGTTTACCCAGTTTTTGGCGCACCTTATCAAGATTACGTTCAGGATTCGCGCGGGAAAAATATTTGGTATCAACGCCGTTCGGTATTACTAGAAGCGGCCCAATATACCCCTCGCTTCTTGCCCATTTTGCAAGATGTGTTGAAATTGTCTGCACGAAGTCAGCTTTTGTAAAAATTTTACCAAACAACGGGTAAACATATTTGACCCGACTTCTTATATAATTTATCGGGTCCCCTTCCTGAAGCGTCAGGAGATATTTCACTTCAGGGTGCCTTAGTTTGAAAAAAAGTCCCGCGAAAGCCGAATAGCTTGCCATCATATTCCATATTCCGTCAAAACTATATTTTTTATGTAAAGAATTAGCCTTTAAGAACCCGAAAAGCGGCATTAAATATTTATTTAAAAAAAGCGGGAACTTCCCCAAATTGTTCACCGTTGCGCCGTTTTTTGAAAAACCTACACGATGAATAAATATATTTCCTATACGCTCTTCATGCGGTAAATTGGAATCAAATCGCAAGGTAATCATATGGAATTCATAATCTTCGGAAGAGATTCTGTCTGTGATTTCCTTGATAGCTACTTCCGCCCCGCCTATATAGTTTGGGTAGTAAACGAGTGAAAAAATAAGGATTTTTTTGGTATTTTTGTCCGACATTGTGGTTATATTAACCTTTTAAGCACAAAAAAAGAAGCGCACGGTTTTCGGCCATGCGCTTCGTACTGCCCTTTGCATTTACCAGAGCTCGGGGTGGGTGCAGAAGAAAATGAACCACACCGAGTTCGAGGTACATCCGCGGTAAACCGCTCCGACCTCGTCTTTGCCATCCGCGATACGGCGACGCAGTTCCGCGACGGTAATGTACTCCGCCGAGAAAATCGGCTCGTTCCTGTCGTGCTTCAGCTTCTCGATTTTGGCAAGATCCACTTCGACGAAAACGAGTTCCGACCAGGTTGCAATGAAAGTCGGATTCGGATTGTGCCACGGATACTTCGGGCGCTCGATGTCGAGTACGACACGCGCGCCGGTTTCTTCCGATGCTTCACGCGCCGCAGCGTGTTCCACTCCTTCGTATTTCGGCATGAGATCCTTGCCGATTACTTTTTCGATAAACCCCATGGGGGTCTGGCCGAAGGTAACTGAGGGATGATCATTGCCGGGGCGTTCCGGGTCATCTGAGTGCGGGCGCTGTTGCCGAATGAGGGCAATCTTTGCCACCCCATCCTTCCCGCGCCCCCAGACGACCAGATTCACGTTCGGCGCCTCGCGGTACACGGGACGGTCGAAGACCGGCTTGCCATCCTTGTCCAGGACAACAGCCGTTTCGACCGAGCCGAATGGCGATTTTACCTGCCAGTCGCCGTTCATGACAACGCCATTGACGTTCAATACCCAGCCGGGATTGTGCTGGACTTCCGACAGCCTTTTCGTTGCGGTCATGCCAGTCTCCTTCTGTGATTTTGCGTTTTTGGTTGAAGAACTTAACTCTCGTTAATCATAACATATATAGATTATTCTGTCAATAATTTGTAATTTATTAATTACTACCATTAGAAAAGCGCAACCCGTGGGTTGCGCTCGTGTACGTGTTCAAACTTCCTATACGTTTAGCTGCGATTTCGCCCTTTGGGTGAGCGCCCGAATGTGTTCGTCCAGTCTCATCCCCCCAGCGGGTTTGTGGATAAAGAGATGACACGGCTCGTCACTTTCACAGCAACCAAGGACGGAGCGCCTGACTGCTATGTAGGCAATCCTTTCTGCGCCAATGCGGGTTACGGCATCGAGAACCGTCTCCGTCTTTCCGAGCAGACCCCGCAAAAAACTATCTAGGAATGTCCTACGCGGATCAACCCCCGCTTCTCCGAGCAATGTTCCATCGTGCGATACGAGGAAGTACCCCCCATACGCCAACCGATCAAGAAATTCGAAATCGATTAGCTCAACAACGGCGTGGTGAAGATGCCCGATTTTCTTTTTCCCTAGAATCCCAACGAGCTCCGGGCGTTTTTTCAATATTTCCTTAACATGAAAAGTGCTCACTAGCTTCTCCTTGTGCAATGCATGCATTCCGCATGCGGACACGATTCATTCTGAACCGTTGGTGCATAGTAACATGAATACATGCATATTGTCAACCTTAAAAATATCCTAGAAAACAAACTATCTCTCCCCTAATAACTCTTTGGCAATATCAAGGTCTCTTGGATATCCGATAGTTACCCAAAAATTCGCCTTTTCGGTAAAAACTTTATGTTCTTTTATAAATTGGTCTAACATCGTAGTAAAAAAATATTCCCCCTTCAGCATACTTGGCTCATAGTTGAAAATACCTGTATCTATAACATAAATCCCCGGCGCAATAAGATTTGATTTCGGATTTTCCGGTTTTTCGATTATTTCAAAAACCGAACCGTCTTCGCGAAGAGAAACGACCCCATAACGCTCGGGTTCTTTACTCTCCATAACAAGCATAGAGTAATTATGATTAAGACATTTTGTAATACTTTCTTTATCATAAATATCATCGGCGTAAGTTATCAAAAATCGCTCGCCGTCTGATAGTAAATTCTTACAAAGCTTTAGGGCGTCTGCTGTACCAGTTTTATTTTCTTGAGTAACGTAAGCTATTTTCCTCCCGTTAAATTTGTTCCCGAAATAGTTTTGAATTATTTCTTTTTTATATCCGACGACTATTATGAATTCAGAAATTGAATCAGGCATAGATTCAAGAATATAAAGCAAAAGCGGCTTCCCCTCAACCTCTATCATTGGTTTTGGCACTTTTTCAGTCAGCGAAAGCATTCTCTTCCCTTCTCCCGCAGCAAGAATAATAGCTTTCATAAAAAATTATTTCGGTCTATTAAGCTTTTTCTCCTGCTTATTTATAAGATCAACAAATTTATAGCGCACATGATTCATAAAAGACCGGCTGTCTTCTCCCATCACAGAAATATTCAATTCTGGATTTATGATTTTTGCTTTTTTTTCAAGAGCATAGTCCGAAACAAAAATGGAATCGCTCCCTTTTAAAATAATTTTTTGCAAAATGAGAAAAAGCTTTAACCTAAAAAATCCCTGTGTCTTTAATTCATTCGGGTCTATTGAAAGGAGGAAGTTTATCTTCGGATTAAGAAATTTTAGTGTAAGCGCTGCTACCCCCCCGTATGAAGCCATAACCGACCAAGCAAAACGATAATTATGTTTTTTATGAAGATTGTGAGACTTAATTGTCCCGAGTATCGGTAAGAGATATTTATCCGCTCGGTGTCCAAACCCTACACGGTATATAGTATCGGTTCCATGCTTTTCAACTGGCAAAAGACCGGGCCTGAATTTGGTAGTAATAATATGGAATTCCGTCTCGGGCATTTCTTTAGAAAGTTCATAAACAGCGCGCTCGGCAGGACCCAAATCAGGATAATAGGTAGTGGAAAAAACTATTATCTTTTTGTCGGGTTGCTCCAATTTTTCAAAATATTTTATTGTTTTATCCAGGCCTTTGTCCAAGGAAATTTTAGGCACCCAGTTCAATTCTTTATTAGCAAGAGCAATATCGGGTAAACGTCGTTTCGGATCGTCGGTCGCATTTTCTTTGAAAATTATTTTTGATTTTGACTTTGTCTTTTTAAGAATCAGTTCCGCAAGGTCAAGCATCGTAATTTCACCGGGATTACCAAGATTTACCGGGCCGATAAATTTGTCTTTCTTCATCATTGCGTCAATTCCAGCGACAAGATCATCTATATACTGAAAACTTCTGGTATGCGAACCGTCGCCATAAATGACTAAATCGCGTCCGGAAAGTGCGTTTACAATAAAATTAGTGATGGCTCTGCCGTCGTTTATATCCATATTCGGGCCGTATGTGTTGAATATTCTGATTATTTTCGTATCAAGGCCGTATTCGCGGTGGTAGTCCATAAAAATGGTTTCAGCACAGCGCTTCCCTTCGTCATAGCAAGCCCGCGGTCCGAGCATATTTACATTTCCCGAATAAGTTTCTTTTTGGGGAACTTCAAGAGGGTCTCCATAAATCTCCGATGTTGATGCCTGCATAACACGTGCGTTGTTTCTTTTCGCAAGTTCAAGGATATTTATTACTCCTTGGGTATTTGTTTTTACCGTATGAACAGGGTCATACTGATAGCTGGTATAAGAACCAGAGCAGGCAAAATTAAACACCCAGTCTATTTTTTCACCAATTTTTATCGGCTCTATAATATCCTGTTTTATAAATTTAAAATTGGAAAAAGAAAAAAGATGTTCTATATTCTTTGGAGTAATAGTGGTCTGAAGATTATCCAGGGCAATTACCCTATCTCCTTCTTTGAGATATTTTTCACACAAATACGAGCCGATGAAGCCCGCACCACCGGTTACCAATATGGTTTTTTGTTTCATCCCATTAGAAGTTTTATCCATTTTTTATTTAACTTGAAACCGTCTATAGTCCACCCCAATATGTATTTAATAGAGAATGATAATCCTCGTGGACTTCAAACGGAACAAGTTGAATTCCTACAATCTAACCGAGAAATGCTCTTTAATCAACTATTCTTCTTCTATAATTTTGAAATCTTTGGCGGATAATTTTTTATCCGTTGTGTTCGGCGGCGTTTTTTTGGGAATAACTGAGATACCAATAAAAGATACTGCTATGACTCCGAGTATTCCCAAAAGCCAGTTGTAATTTTTGGGTAAAATGCCGTTCGCGTTCTTCTTATTTTCCGACAGCAATACAGCGGCTGTATTGTTGGGAATAGAGTCTTTCTGTTCGCCGTTTGCCTCATTATTTGAAACCTCTGCCGGAGAGCTTTTGTTACTAGTGGTATCAGCCGCCCCCGCGTTTGTTGTGACTTTATTGGTCTCATTATTAAGATATAAACCGTAGCGCGTAGCTAAAACGCCATTAGGATACAAAAGTTCGGTGTTGTTTGGTGAAGTTTCCATTATTCCGCTCGATTCGGCGGGAATAATTAATTTTTTATTCCCGCCTATATATGTGCGCGCAGGCAAATAAAACACAACTGTCCCGGATTTAAGAATCCAGGACGATAAATCTATTTCATATTTTGAACCATTACTAAGTTCTATGTAATTATAGGTTTCATCTCCTATAGAAGAAATAAATATTTTAGATTCTTCGGCTATTATTTTGGCTCTGTCCGAACCGGAAAAATACCCCGATGACACATCCAAGATGACTGTGTATTCGCCAGGATATTTATACACATGGGACACGGCGCTTCCTTCTTTTGTGGAACCATCGCCGAAATTCCATAAGTATCTGGCGTTTTCCAACGGCTTTTTTTCAAGGCCCAATGCTTTGCCTTCAAAAACTACATCCGCACCGACAACCACAATTCTATCCGATCCGGCGTTGGCAAATATTTGTTGTTCCACCGGCCAATTTGAAGTATTGTTCTGGGAAGTGGCCTGCGGTACGGCGGGAGAATCGCTTTGAGAAGGCACGGATGATACCGTCGCGAATGCCGGGGTTGGTACGGCTCCCACAAAAGTTCCGTTTGAATTTTTTTGAAGGGAGTTCCCGTCATTTTTTGCACCCCATTCCGCCGTATATGTCACCTCGTCTGACGGGCTCGCCTCCTTGCCATTTTTCATTGAAAGCTTTTCTCCATCATTGAGTGAAAATGAAGCCTTGAATAACGACCCAGAAAATCCCGTAAAGAAATTTTTAAAAACCGTAAGATCCCTGGAAATTACCGCATATTCGCCTGGCGGAATTTCGGATACGCCGTCAGCCGTGATGCTGTGATTGGTGTCGGCTTCAAAAAATATCCACTTAGTTAGGTCGAGTGGAACAGAGCCGTCATTGTGAACTTCAATCCATTCGCCCCCGGCGCTGGCATCAGTATCCTTCGGGTCATACATTATTTCCGTGATAGAAAAGGAGGCAAAGGCAAAATTAGGTACCAAGAAAATCGATATGATTATTGAATATAAAAATTTCATTTACCCTCCTAAATTTTTTTAATAATTAATATAATTTTCATGCCTTCTTTTTAAAATCAATAGTATTTTCATCTGTAATAAATAATACAGTAAAAAATTTTGGCGGGTGAATTATTCCAATACTTTTCTCAACACATCTTCCGGAATCTCTTTACGCGCTTCTGTGTTTGGTGATGGCGGTGACGAGAGTGGTGTTGAAACTTTTACTATAGGGGGTATTTCTTTTCGGCCCGCCATAGCTTTTAAAAGAGCTTCCTTAAGCACGAGCTTGTTTTCTATCGATGGTTCTTTCTTTTTGTTATGAGATAAATAGTTAAGGGAAATATGCTGACTTTTTTCTTTCTTCGGCGCCAAATAACTTGAGGATTGATGATAATTTTCTTTTTTGGGAGATTGATCAACAGTCGGCTTTAGTACTTCTTTTTTTATTTCTCCTATCGTCTCCCTTAGTGTCTCTTGGCGTATTTCCTTACGCCCAGGTGGATTTCCTCCCAAAATTTTTTTCTCAAAAAATTCTTTTTTGGGTAATTGCTCTGGCCTGGAAATTTTAGGCGATTCAACAGATTTCTTGTGCCATTCCCCTATATTTTCTTCAACGCCAGTACGAGGATGGGCATAGGTGGCACGAGTGTTGGCAATAATTTCTTCCTTGAAAGATTTATCCGGCGGTTTGATCGGGGGTATAGTCTGGGCGGAAAACGGTTTCGAGCCGACTCCGTCAACCATAAGCGACAAATAAATCTGGGCAAAACCGAGATTTATTAAATCTTCTATAAGAAATGTGGGGGTAAAAACTTTTTCCAAAAGTTCCGCATCAAGCGGGCCGACCCGAAAAGCAATTGTCGTACCGACGTTGCCAAACACGGCAGCCTGTACTTCTTCTGGCATTTGTTCAACGTACTGGTGGGCGATTATTAAATTTAATTTATATTTTCTCGATTCCGACAAAATATCGGCAAACGCTTCGTTGGCGAACGACTGAAATTCATCGATATAAAGATAAAAATCCGGAAGCTTACTAAGCTCTTCAGCGGATAAATCGGCTCTGGACATGGCTCCGAGATAAATCTTTGTGATGAGCATGGAACCCAATAGGTTGGCGTTTTGCTCGCCCAATTGTCCTTTGGAAAGATTTACTATCAGAATCTTTTTTTCGTCCATGAGCTTTCTAACATCAAAAGACGAATGTGGTTGGCCGATAATATTTCTTATTATGGGGTTGGAGGTAAATTGTCCGACTTTATTTTGTATAGCAGGCGTCGCTTCCGCCGCGAATCGTTCGGTATATTTTGCAAACTCATCCACCCAAAAAGAGCGCACCGAAGCATCGGAAATATTATCTACAACTTTTTTTCTATACTCTTTGTCGGAGAGCATGCGGTTGACCCCAAGAAGTGTGGCATCGGGATATTCCAAAAGCGCCAGAATAGTGTTGCTTAAAATATATTCCATTCGAGCGCTCCATGCATCAACCCAAATTTTTTTGAATGCCGACATAAGACCGCTTGCCACTAAATGGCGTTTGTCGGGACCGACATCCTCCATAACGTTAAATGCAATTGGATTACTAGAATCAAACGGGGCAAAATATATTACGTCTTTAATGCGGTGTTCTGGCACATAATCTAAAAGTTTTTCGGCCATCGCCCCGTGTGGGTCCATAACAACAAGTCCTTCACCGTTCTGAATATCCTGAATAGCCATGTTTTCAAGTAAAGTGGACTTACCCATCCCTGTTTTTCCAATAACGTACATGTGGCGCGGACGGTCTCCGCGTTTAATACCAAAGCGTGTCTTCTTGTTGCGGAAGTCTGCTTCGGCAAAATATGTAATATCGTCTTTGTTTACCATGAGAAAAATCTATGTACTGAAGTATAACTGGCAACGAGAAGAAAATAAAGCTTGTTTTAATTTGATCCGAGCGAACTATTTATATCGTTTTCTGAAAGAAAACGATATAAAAAACTACTGGGTGGCTCCCGCCAGGCCAAGCGCGGAAAGTGTGTATTTATTGCTAGGGTCCCACAGCATCCATGAAGTTAACCCGGCATCGTATGTCGCTTTAATTTGCGCCCTGACTTCCGCTTCGCCATAATTTCCACCGTAATCAAAATCCTGAAGCCACGGTCTTAATTTAAGAGGAGTAGTGCTTGCCGCTTTAGCCCTCTCTACGGCGCGAGTCATTGAAAAATTAACCACATCGTAAACATGTTGGTTTGGGTTGACCCAACCGTTAAAATGCGGAGGATAGTGCGAGGGATAAACCATGGGCGAAACATAATCAAAATAAGGAAGAGTATTTTCAAGTACTTGCCCAATATTCAAATCATCGGTATTGGTCGTTGTCATCCCAAAAAGATCAGCTGACATTTTCACACCAGTTGGTGAGACATTTGAATAAAGATAAGAAAAAAAATTCTTAAGCACAGTCGCTTTGGTGGTTGTTCCCGCCCAGGTGTAATTGACGTCTTTCATGTTTCCATCCGACGGATAGCGGATGTAATCAAAGTTGAGTTCGTCGAACCCAGCTGCATACGATTCTTTGGAAAGATTAACTATATAATCCCAAAAAGGTTTGGCCCCAACATCGATGAATGACAAACCTTTATAGTCTTTCCACAATCCTCCGGTTGAAAGACTTTTAACCGCAAGTTCGGGATGGGTTTTTGTATAATAAGGATCCTGAAAAACAGTAATGCGCCCTATAACGTAAATTCCGCGACTGTGTAAATCTACTATAAATTGTCTGATGTCTTTCGCTCTGCATCCGCCGCCCCCGATTTCAATAGAAGGATTATCGATATCAAATAAAACCGTTCCGGTATAGTCTTTTATGTCTATAACGACCGCGTTCAATTCCGTATCATCTATAAGTTTTGCCAGAGACTTACGCCACGAAGGCGTCCCCGCCACGCAAGAGGTCATATATATGGCTTTCAGGGGTTCAGGAGTCAAAATATGTGTTGCAATAAAAACTTCTTTTTTATTTTCAACGGGGTTAATTGACACAGTTTCTTCGGTTGTCGTCGCCACATTTGCATTGCTATTGTAAGAGATATTGTAAACATAAGACGAACCAAAATAGACAGTGGGAACCAAAACTAAGAAACCGCCTAAGGCAAGAGTTACGGTGCGAGAAAAATTAATCATGTTCCGACTGGTGGATTATTATGAGTTTCATCTTCGTCGATTGGACGGGATGGTGGAATAATATCGGGCATTTGAGGCACAGAAAAACTCTCCGGAGTTGGTGAAGTAATATTTTCCCTGTGTTTTCGTTCCGCACGGCGGGAACGCATGATCTTGTGTTTGCTTAATTGATAGGAATTAACCGCAATAAGCGCACCGGAAATAAAATACACTACCGATTTCCAAGTAGCAGGGAAGCCAAGAAGTGGAAGTACGGCCACCAAAACACCAAGCCACATTATAGTTTTTCTCTTTGACATATGGATATTATAGCAAAAAAATTTATATTTTGGGAGAAACAATCACGACAAACTCTCCGCGAAGCTTTTTTTTATTTTTAGAGAAAAAAGAAACAATTTCTTCCGCGTTTCCTCTAATAACTTCTTCGTGAATTTTGGTCAGCTCTTTGGCTACGGTTATATCTTTTTCGGGGCAGAATTTTTGGAGCGACAAAAGCGCTTTTAAAATTCTATGAGGGGATTCGTAAAAAACAACCATTCTCTCAGATTGCGCAATTTTTTTGAAAAGTGTTTCTCTCCCTTTTTTGTGCGGTAAAAATCCCAAAAATAAAAAATTACTGGCGGGAACTCCCGCAATGGAAAGTGCCGTAGTAACCGCCGACGGCCCCGGAACCGATTCTATTTTTACTTTATCACCAAGCACTTCGCGGACTTTTGAAACTAACATCGCCCCTGGATCAGAAATTGCTGGCGTTCCCGCATCCGACACAAGAGCCAAATTTTTCCCGTCTTCCAATAATTTAATTATTTTATGGGCTGTGGCACCGCTCTCTTGTTCGTTGTAAGTTGTAAGTTGTTTATTGGCGATTCCGTAATGTTTGAGGAGTTTCTGAGTCACGCGCGTATCCTCGCACACAATTACATCGGCTTCTTTTAAAATCCTAAGCGCGCGTAAAGTTATATCTTCGAGATTCCCTATCGGCGTTCCTATTACATATAGAGTCGGCATATGAGGAAAGTACCATAGTGATAAATAAAAACAAACCTGCAGCTTACGCCGCAGGATCTTCAGAAGGAAGGTTAAAAGGAAGAGGTAGTCCTTGTTCTTTGGCAAATGCGTATTTTGCAACACACACCTTGCAGGTTTCACGAACCTTACTCCACGGAAGTTTTCCTTCAGATGCGAGAACAAAATCTCCCGCACTGACAAACCCGTTGCAAAGTTCTATTTTGGCACCACACACCCAGCAATGTCTCATCACTCTCCCCTAAAAATAGGAATAAACTCGTGGAGTTTCTACGGAATTATTAAACTCAAGACGCCCTCGTGGTTTGCCGATAAAAAGTACGGCATATCCTCCTTCAAACATAAACCAGACATCACCACTCGGAAGCTCAGCTGGTTTGCCAGGATTTTTTATAATGAAATCGAAGGCACCACTCCATTCCCAGTATTCTTTCTTTAGAGCTATCCAGTTGAGTTTGAATATAAGTTCCTCTCCTGTAGAGAAAGTGGCATACATAGGTCCGCGATATATATCCATACCGACATGAAACTCTGCGTCAGCTAGGTAACAGCGATGGAAAAGTTCAATGCTGAATCTATGCCCCGAATCTTCTCCCCACGTGACAAGTCTACGCCCTATTTTTTTTGCCAACTCACCAAGGTAACGCAGGCAGTATCTCCCCGCACGCCTGAGCATAATGAGTAATACTCCATAGTACACTCGCCATTGTTCTCTCATTCCATTTCTCCTTTTATTTGCATGAAAAAAGCGCCGATTCTGGGCGCTCCTCTCATTTGTTTTAAAGTAACCTCTAAAGCCTTAGTATAACACAAATTAAGCTGTTTTAGTTGGAATCAGCCGTGCATGCAGTTTCCTGTAAAGTATTGCATAAGATAAAAGTGATATTGGTATCGTCACAAAAAGTCCGACACCAAAAAGAATTACCCCTAAAATATTAAGGAGTGCGATAAGAATCAAAAAAAGAAAAAGATTCCATGCGTATCCCTTTGTCATTTTCCAGCTTTCTTTAAGTGACTCTATTGGGCCAATATCTCCCTTGTCTACGATTAAAAATTTATAAAACTGAAGGCGGATTGCTAAATAAATCCCAGGAATCACAAGAAGAATGAGACCGACGATAACAACTACCCCTGTGGCAATAGAAGCAATGATATAATTTACAAATATTTTATAATTGCCATATTTTGAAAACAATCCTTTAAAACTTGGCGTTCCACCATCAGCAATAGTGAGCGACGTGGTAATTATACTAATACTTACAAACACTCCTACTATTACCGTAACGATGGGGTGAATATTACTCGCCCCAGTAACTAAAAGCACCAACACAAGCATTCCAAACAAAAACCAAAAATATTCCTTGGTTTTATTCCATCCCATTTGTAACAACTCTTTTTTTGAAAATAATGTATCCATCCCATTAGAGGCAGGTCGCGGTCAGTCCGCCCCTGCTTAATTTATTTATGTGTTTAATCCTGCGACTATTTTTCATATTAATGTAAGGTTTCTTTATTATACCGTGACCGCGGCCTCTAACGGGATCCATATTTTTACAATTATACTACATAATGCGAGTGGAAGGAATCGGACCTTCGACCTCTGTCTTATCAGGACAGCGTTCTACCACTGAACTACACTCGCAAAATATACCGCACTATAGCAAAATCACCCTTAGCTAGCAACGAATTTAATAAGTATCTTGTACTCCCCCCACAAGCTTTTCACCTATTTTATATATATCCCCTGCACCCATAGTAATCAGCACATCATCGGCGGCGGTGTTTTTATTGAGGTAACTAGAAATTTCATTAAAATCAGAAATATATAAAGTATTTTTATTAATAATTTTTACTGCTTCGGCAAGCATTTCCCCGTTAATACTCGTGTCGTTTGGTTCACGCGCGGCGTAAATATCAGTAATAACAACTCTATCGGCCATAGAAAGCGCGGGAACAAAATCATTAAATAAAATTTTTGTGCGCGAATAAAGGTGTGGTTGAAAAATTACTGTTAATTTTTTATCAGGAAATTTTTCACGCGCACCGGAAATTGTGACTTTGATTTCCGTCGGGTGGTGTCCATAGTCATCATAAACAAGCGCCCCCGTAGAAGTTTCTCCTTTATATTCAAATCTCCTCCATGTTCCACGAAATCCTTCTAACGAAGTTTTTGCTTTCTCAATATCAATCCCTGTTATGCTAGACGTCGCCAAAGCCACGGCAGCATTTTTTCTATTATGTTCTCCGGGTACAGAAAGTTTTAAATTAGCGTCGTAAAAATCCATGTAATTAATAACTTTGCATTTCAAATCTTTAATTACTGGCGCGAGTCGTTCATTTTTCACATCACAAATTAAAACACCCATGCTTGGAACTTTTGAAACAAACTCGTGAAAGGCGCTTTGTATATCATCAAAATCTTTGTAGTAATCAAGGTGGTCGTTATCAATATTGGTAATTACGGCAATAGTCGGATTGATATTCAAAAACGACCTTTTATATTCACAGGCCTCAACTATAAAATATTCTCCTTTGCCTGCCACAAAATTACTTTTCTGCTCCAAAAGTTTACTCCCCACCACAACCGTTGGGTCTTTTCCGGCGTCAAGAAAAACTTTGGCAATCATGGCAGTGGTTGTGGTCTTGCCGTGCGTTCCTGAAACAGCAATTGTTTTTTTGTGCCCAGAAACTAAGCCTAGGGCTTCAAAATAAGTAAGTATGGGAATACCCAGAGAACGAACTTTTTTCATAAACTCAAACTCCATATCATCCCAAGCGACACTGTAAACCAAGAGGTCTGTGTCAGAAGAAATATTTTTTACATCAGCACCCACGTAAATGGGCACCCCTAGGGCACGGAGGCCATCAAGCGTCTCCGGACTGGGATTATCATTTGTACCGAAAACAATTTTCCCATCATGGTGCATAAGCTGAGCCAACGCCGATATTCCTATACCGCCAATACCGATAAAATGCACTTTTTTAACTTTCCCAAAATCAATTTCTTTCATTTAAGTTTTTTCACAATAGAATTAAATTGTTCTCCTCTGTCGTATTCATTTTTAAACATGCCAAACGAGGCGAAGGCCGGACTCAAAATAATAACTTCTTTTTTTCGCGCGCGGCCAAATGCATAATTAACCGCCTTATTTATACTATCAAATTCGTGCTGGGTAATTTTTGAAAGCGGATATTTTTTTCTGAAACGCTTTGTTCCTGTCCCCTTCAAAAATACAATCTCTCCGTTCATCTTTTTTAATTCACTAGCAAGATTTTCCATATCAAGCCCCTTATCAGAGCCCCCCATTATCAAAATCACCTTTTGCGGCTTTAAGGCACGAAGCGCGGCAATGGTGGCTTCGGGGGTGGTAGCAGTAGTGTCGTTATAAAACTTAATTCCTCTTAAGTTTCGCACCAATTCAAGCCTATATGGAATCCCTTTGAAACTTTTTAGAGCCCTTTTTATATCTTGATTACTTATTCCTATAAAACGGGCGGTTGTAACAGCCAGTTCTACATTGTAGTTGTTGTGCGCACCCAAAAGCTGGGTGGAAAAATTTTCCGTAGCGGGAATTATGACTTTCCCTTTTAACCGCCCGCCCCAGCGTTTTATATACGGCAATGTCTGTTTCCCTGCGACAAGAATATCCCCTTTTTTCTGATTGGAAAAAATTAATGCTTTATCAGAAAAATATTTCTTCATTTTATTCCCGTAATAATTCATGTGGTCGGGATAAAAAGTGGTAAGCACGGAAATATGCGGACTTAATTTTAATTCTCCAAACCCCTGAAGTTGCCAGGAATCAAGTTCAAGCACGGCATAGTCTAAATTGTTGGCTATTTTTAAGAAAGGCAGATTGGAAATGCCAAGAATATTGCCCCCCAAAACAACCCGCTTCCCCGCGGACTTCAAAATATGAAAAATTAAGTGGGCTACCGTTGATTTTCCTCGCGTACCGGTAATTCCAATTATTGGGACCCCCGAGAGTCGCGCAAATAGTGACGCGCTCATTTCAACAGGCACTCCATGTTTTTTTGCTTCGGCGATATAAGGAGAATTTAGCGGAACACCGGCTGACTCCAAAATAAAATCGCGATTACGAAAGTCCTCTAAGCGATGTTCCCCTAAAACAAATTTTATATTTTTAAACCTTTTAAGTTTTAAAATTGACGATGTTAGTTCTTTTTTATTTTTTAAATCCGTGACAATAATCTCCGCTCCGCATTCTGAAAGAAAAATTGTATCCCCCACTCCGCGCCCCAAAAGACCGAGCCCCATAACAGTTACGCGTTTGTCTTTGAAATATTTTTTATAATTAAAATTCATTATTTGTGAGTATCTACAACGCCGATTTTTACGAACCAAATAAAACACAAAGCAGTTTGCGTTTTATTTCATTCACCGTACGCGTCCCGGTAGTAAATTTGCCTGTGCCGTGGGAGAGATTTGAACTCTCAAGTCTTGCGACATACGCTTCTGAGGCGTACGCGTATACCAATTCCGCCACCACGGCAAATTTACTACGGGATAAATATACCAGCCTGTCCCGTAGCAAGCGATACTAACTTTATCATAAGACTTGAAAACAACAGGAAAAGCTTTGCTACTGGGATTCCGCCCGCCTAGACTCGACGTCCAGTCGAGGCTGGCCACACGCCCTAAAACATAAATGTTCGGGCTAGCTCGGATGTATTCCGGTCGCCCTAAGGTGTCCCTCTTTTTGAGAGATTAGCCCGATTTTGATATCATACAGAGAGGAGCACAACCAATCAACAACGGGGAGAAAAAACGCATGTGCTGTCGGCAAGAGAGAATAGCAAGAAATGGCAATACTATCCGTCCTACGGGGCAAGAAAAAAGGAATAGACCGAGACGGGCCACTAAAACGCTTCAACAAAGGCTAAACGGAATAACGAACGGAAAAAAGAAGTTTGCTGTTATTGCGCTTCTTGAGGAAAGGAAGGTCGCAGAAGCCAGAATGAAAACTCGGACTAGGCTTGAGGAAGAATTCCAAAAAAGAAAATCCAAGCCGAGACTGCACTGACCACAGAGAAACAAATATAAAAAGCCCGAACCGTGAGGTAAGGGCTTTTATTCTTGGGGATTGTCAAACGACAAATCCCAGAGAAGGCACAGGGCGAGGGCGAGCGAAATCCATACGATGACGAACCCGCTCCCTGCCCACAAGGTTACTGTTTGGCTGTTCGCGATGCGCTCGAGTACCGCCGGCCCCCAAATCATGATGACAAACGTGGAGCCGAACAATATATCTAGCTTGCCTACTTCGCTCCACTTCATGGCGCGCCCTACAGCAGGTCGCGGTCGACGGGGGAACAAAAACAAACGGTGGTAGCGATGATGCACAGCAGGGCGGATCCCCCGAACATCCAGTGATGAAAACCATTCAGGGGAAGACGAACCATCCAGCTGTCGAAACTGGCGACAGTAGCGATGACCGCCGCTGTGCCAATCAGTGCGATTGCCAGACTGAGCCTGTTGTCTTTCGGTTCCCCTTCAGACACCGGTCTCATCTCGTAAAAGTTCTGCGGGATGATTACCCCAGCCTCTTCGCCAATGAAAATCCTTTTCTCCTGGTTTTCCCAGAAAAGGATGCGAAACTCGAACCACCACAAACTAATGAACTTGAACATCTTTGCCTCCATTGAGTGCGAAAATGATATACGTCATACTATCACATTTAAAATAAAAAGTCAATAACACAAAAACGCCCGTTTTAAAGGCGTTTTTGTGTATTTATAGCACATCCAAACCCGCCGTTCCCTATCGGTAATTGCGGGTAAATATTTTTTCTTTTGTTCCGTTTTGCTCCGCTTCACGGCGGAGACTTTTGCTTCTCTTCCCTCGAAGCAGGGAGTTAATTTTAAGAGGTATAACCATCTCTCGTAAATCTACTTGTGATAGAAAAACAATCGACTCAATAAATTATCGCGCCCGAAGGCGGACAACATTTTTCAATTGAATTAATCCACGACCAGCTTCCGCTAGCCGTGCCTTGTTACGACTTAGTCCTTGTTACCGAGCTTACCTTAGGACCGCATAAAGCGATACTTCGGGTATTCCCGGCTCCCCTGACTTGACGGGCGAATATTTTCGTTAAACCACGAATTAATGTTCCCACCGCACGGACGGATTTCCCGTATACGGCGAGCTCAATGCATTAGTTGTTTCAAATCAAACAACAACCTTAATCCTTTATAGTTTAAATGATCATTTTTGGCTATCATTTTCATCATTCTACAAAAAATATTGAAATCGTTTTTTTTAGAAACAAATTTCAGTTTATTTTTCTTGAAAAACGGAATAATGATCTTAAGAAGATCATTCCTATTGTAGACTTCATAACGATAACAATTTTGATGGTTTGGGCGATTATCTTTTTGAAAATAAACGCTACCACAACCAAAAAATTTTTGTAATTGATACAAAATTTCCTTATCCTTATCAATAAGCTTTACGTAAAACTTTGGTTCTACTGTAACTCTTCTCGCATTGGAACGTGGCAATTTTGGATCACGTATATAGACAGTAAAGCTTCCTTCGCCATCTACTAGTCCTACAATGTAATCTGGATTTAGATTTCGCATTTGAGTGAGTTCCTTCATTCAGCACTTAATTTTGTTTACAAAATTAAGTGCTGAGCTACTACGACTCAGCTGACTTCTGACGCTGCGCCAGTTTAATTATATCTCACCTTTCGGCGGATAACAGCGTCAGATCTCCACAGGTCACGCATATTTCTATTCCAAGCATCCATTACCATTCTTTTCTATGGCCTTCTCTACCCTCACCACCCAATAGTAGGTCGGCGAATGTTTTTTTGTAAGGCTGCTTTTTGCTTTCCAATCCTCCACCGTAATCCTCGCGAATTACGGCTATTGTTCTGCTACGCTCTTTGACGAAAAAGAGGAAGGGACTTTAACCCCCTAGAATTATGCGCTGCTGCGCGCTTTTATTGTGAGTACAAGATCTGAGAACGTATTCACCCCGGTATAGCTGACCCGGGATTACTAGCAATTCCGACTTCATGTGGTCGAGTTGCAGACCACAATCTGAACTGGGGCAATTTTTATAAGGATTGGCTCGGCGTTACCGCGTCGCGACCCGTTGTAATTGCCATTGTATTATGTGTGTAGCCCAGGATATCAGAGGGACATGCTGACCTGGCGTCATCCTCTCCTTCCTCCCAACTCAAAGCGAACAAATATTCGCTAACATTTAACTTATAAATTATGACTTTTAACCGGATTGGTTATTAGTTATTTGTTAATTGTTATTAGTTAGCGCGCTTGCGCGCTTGGAGTTGGGCGGTCTCGCCTGACACTTATAACAGACGACGAGGGTTGCGTTCGTTGCCCCACTTAAGGGAACAATTCAAACCACGAACTGACGACGGCCATGCATCACCTGCCCACTTGTCCTTGTGAGACATATAAAGTTTCCTAAATATTTCAAGTGAGTTTCAAATCCTGGTGAGGTTCTTCGTTTACCATCGAATTAAACCACATAATCCACTGCTTGTGCAGATCCCCGTCTATTCCTTTGAGTTTTAGCCTTGCGGCCGTACTTCCCAGGCGGATGACTTAACGCGTTAGCTTCGCCTATCAGAGGGTCGATACTCCGAAAAGCCAGTCATCATCGTTTAGGGCGTGGACTACTGGGGTCACTTATGTTACCGACAACAAACAACTTACAACCAACAATTGTTGCGGGCACAAGCATTTCTGCTGTGCTCTCACGGTCGCCCGTGAGGTCGGACTATATCTTCACCCAGCACTTTAAGATACGGACATCGATTGCTCGATATCCGCGAATTAAAATGCTGGGGCTCGGCATGTAGTCTCTGAGGGGTCAATTCCCTTGAAGGAACGACTTCCCTGCTGATTGTCCGCACCGGTCACTTTTTCACCACTCATGCACAGGTTCCAGACGGTAGAGTACTCCTTTGACAGAGGGTGGCGCAAAAGGAAATTCTTCTTGCGCCTTACGGAGAATTCTTTCTGATTCAATGGATGCTAGTGCATCACTTTCCGCAGAAAATTCTCTTTGACGCTCCTCGAACTTACTCGCGACCTTCACTCTGTAATCAAACAAATACTTCATTGTCTTTACTCCTATGTTAGTAGTAGTGCCGGATACTTAACGGATTTTCCAGCATATAGCCAAGTCCACCGTGTAGGAAGTTTTACTTTCCTACTGCGGTTTCGACCAGTGTTACCACTGGAAGAGACATTTGCTCTTTTCACTCCCTCCACGGGAGCGAGCTTTCAATTTTAAAAAGCCTCGGCAGGCGCGACTGGCGCCGGACGGAGAAAATTTTCAACAGAAAATTTTCGTGCTTTTCAAAATTGCAAAGCGAGCGTTCATCTAATCCCATTCGCTACCCACGCTTTCGTGTTTCAGTGTCAGTAATGCGCCAGTGTGCTGCCTTCGCTTTTGGTGTTCCCCATAATATCAACGGATTTCACCCCTACACTATGAGTTCCACACACCTCTCACATACTCTAGCAATGCCGTTTCTTCCGCGATCCACAGGTTAAGCCCGTGGTTTTGACGGAAGACTAACATCGCCACCTACACACCCTTTACGCCCAATAATTCCGGATAACGCTCGGGGTACTCGTATTACCGCTGCTGCTGGCACGAGTTTAG
>Ga0154938_110_pt1 | contig 37058 bp, 39 predicted proteins | sample RifCSPhighO2_01_FD_105906 | JGI IMG/M metagenome (GOLD analysis project Ga0154938, IMG submission 105906) | Candidatus Lloydbacteria bacterium RIFCSPHIGHO2_01_FULL_41_20 | reverse complement strand
ATTCTTGGCCGCCTCGTCTGTCCCCAAATCAAAAAATTCCTGTTTAACGAAATTAAACATATTGGCAATAATGTTGCCTGGGAAAGATTCAATACCGATATTTAAGTCACGCACATTGGTGTTGTAAAAACGACGCGCAGCCTGAATCTTATTTTCCGTATCGGAAAGTTCACTTTGAAGTGAGAGAAAGTTTTGGTTGGCCTTAAGATCTGGGTAGGCTTCAGCCACGGCGAAAAGAGATTTTAGCGCTCCGGACAACATATTTTCCGCTTGCGCTTTGCCGGTCATTCCACCGGCCTGCATTGCCTGAGAGCGGGCGCTCGTGACTTTTTCAAAGGCCTCACGTTCATGTGTAGCATATCCCTTGACCGTATTAACCAAATTAGGAATTAAATCGTAGCGACGTTTAAGCTGAACTTCAATATCAGCCCAAGCTTCTTCGGCGCGATTTACCAAAGTGACAAAACGGTTATACATTCCAATGAACCACAAAACGAGAACCGCGACGATACCTAAAATGATGTAGAGAGTCATAAAATTAAAAAGTTAGTTTATTAAGTACTGGATATTATGACAAAAGTATGCGAGAAATCAAGGTACATAAAAATTGACGTTTTTATATAAAACGCTATTATATAAATATAAGCACATCAGTTTAAGATTCCGAGTGGTGGCGCAGTAAATGGGTACATTCTCGTAATTTTTGAAAGGGGGTGGTCCAGTAGCGCTACCGAGCCAACGCCCGGATTTTTCCGAAACAACAAGGAGGATAAACACACCCACATAAACATCGAGTGAAATTTTCTACCTCTACCTGAAGTCTAACCAGACCACGGGAAAGGAGTACCCTCGAAAAAGTGGGAAAAGCCCAGGGATTCAAAACCTCTCGGGCTTTTCATTTGCTTGACTTATAAAATTAAAGGAAGAATATGGCGGTTAGGTGCGCCTGAATTCTAGGCGTTTGTTCAACCATAGCCGATTCCTCGTGATAGACAATTGGAGGTTTGAAATGAGAATTATCGTAGATACAAAGCTCTTTGCAGAAAGTGGCCTCGCAACACTATGGGAGGGAAAATTACTTATCCGTTGCGCTGTCCGCAAAGGCGCCGAACTCCAAGGTGGATTACCAATAGTTGATGTAGAGATTCTCGACCTTTACGATCACCTTCAGGGAAAAGTGCTTTCCCACTTAAAATTGAGTTTCTGTGGTGGGATCCTTGGAATAAGTGATTTCGTCTTGACGGGTCCGTATAAAGAAGGGCACTTTATTCACAGAGACGACTGGGTCAAGGAACTTCTCCCAATCTTCGAACGATGGGACCGGAAATGGAAGAGCGATGCTCTTGCGCCTAACATTCGCTCACCTTGGTTAGGAGCGGACGATTTTGGCGGGTATCTCATTACTCCGACGCATAGTGTCGAAATTGGTCGGACTCATCCCCTCATAGTTTTCTATTTGTCGTTTGCTGTAGGGATATTCCTCAAAGAACTCGAAGAAATTGGGAAAAAAGATGAGTTCCCGCCACGAAACGAACACGAGGGCCGTAAGGTGCCGTTGAAAGACACCATTCGGTGCTTTTCTCGAAGACTCAGTGCATTTCAAGTACGGAGCGAAAGAAGTATCCTGAGGAAGACATTCTGCCTCTGATATTAAGTTTCTTACAAGCCCGCCAACGCGGGCTTTTCATTTTTGTGCCCTCATTGTGGTACGGAAAACTATGTGTTAGGATAGCGGAAATGGGATTTATTACTACAGCATTACCGTACATACAAATTGTACTGTCGGCGCTATTGATAGGGGCGATACTTCTTCAGCAAACAAGCTCGAATGCCGGAGGAGCTCTGGGCGGAAGCGACGCATTGGGAAGCTACCATACTCGAAGGGGTGCCGAAAAAGTGCTTTTTAACTCAACCGTTATCTTGGCTATACTTTTTGCAATTTCTGCTTTAGTTGCACTATTTCTTAAATAAATTTCTGCCTGCCGGCAGGCAGGTCTAAAATAAACCTTAATCGTAAATGAATTCTTCGGAATCAAATTCTAGTTGGAAGCGTTATATTCCAACAAAAGAGGAATTACTCCTCGTACTAAAATCATTCTCAAAAAAAGAGAGGGTGGTTTTTTCTGTTGTTGTTTTCTTCTTTGTCGTAACCTTTTTTTCTTTTGCCTCCACATTAAATAATTTAATAAGCATTAATGTTCCGTCTTTTGGGGGAAAGCTGTCTGAAGGGATCATAGGTACCCCGCGCTTCGTTAATCCAGTACTCGTACTCTCCGACGCCGATCGCGACTTAACAACTCTCGTATATTCTGGCCTTATGAAAAAAGAGCCAGACGGTAAAATTATCCCAGATTTAGCCCAAAGTTATGAGATATCGGAAGACGGGCTGTCTTATATTTTTAATATAAAAGAGAATGCTTATTTTCAAGACGGAACGCCAGTAACGGCAGACGATGTGGAATTTACGGTAGCCCAGGTTAAAGATCCCCTACTTAAAAGCCCCAAAAGGGTGAACTGGGAGGGTGTTGCCGTTCAAAAAATTAACGACAAAACAGTAAAATTTTTGCTAAAACAAAAATATTTTCCATTTCTTGAAACAACAACATTAGGAATTTTGCCTAAACATCTTTGGAGTGAGCTAACCCCAGAACAATTTAATTTTAGCGACTTTAATACACGGGGAATTGGTTCTGGTCCTTATGAAATTACAGATGTACAAAAAAATTCTTCTGGAATTCCAAATTATTACGAACTCACAGCATTCTCAAAATACGCATTAGGTAAACCCTTTATAGACAAAATTGTATTTCATTTTTACCCAAATGAGTCAGAGCTCATAACTGCCTTTGATAACGGAATTGTGTCCAACATAAATTCAATTGAAGCCAAGGGGGCTTCCGCACTTAAAGAAAGCGGTTATCGCATAGAGAGCGCGCCATTGCCTCGTATATTTGCCGTCTTTTTTAACCAAAATCAAAATCAGATATTTGCCGATAAGGCGGTTCGTAAGGCCCTCTCTGGAGCTATAGATAAAGAACGTGTTGTGCGAGAAATTCTTTATGGGTATGGTATTTCAATCAATTCCCCCTTGCCTGGAATTTCTGGGTCAAGAGACAGGGAGACGGGCGACCGATATGATAATGCAAAAAAATTTCTAACCGACACCGGATGGGTTATGAACGACAAGGAAGGAGTAATGGAAAAGAAAAATAAAAAAGAAATTATTAAACTTAAATTTTCCCTAGCTACTGGAGATGTTCCAGAACTTAAAGATGCCGCTAAACTTATAAAAGAAGATTGGGAAAAAATAGGCGCACAAGTTGAACTTAAGGTTTTTGAAATAGGTGATTTAAATCAAAATGTAATCAGGTCACGCAAATATGACGCGCTTTTATTTGGAGAAATCGTTGGATTTAATGCCGACCCATTCTCCTTCTGGCATTCTTCGCAAAGAAATGATCCTGGATCAAACATTGCTCTATACACAAACGCCAAAGTAGATAAAATCTTAGACGACTTACGCGGGGTTTTAGATGAAAATGATAGAGCCGCAAAATATCAAGCTTTTATAAACGAGATTGAAAATGATACTCCGGCAGTTTTTGTGTTTTCTCCAGAATTTACTTATTTCGTAAATCAAAAACTAGGGGGTTTAGTTCTCGGTAATATAACCGAACCAAGCGATAGATTTTTAGGAATCAGGGATTGGCATCTAGTTACAGATAATGTATGGAAGCCGTTCGCGAAATGGGCGACTAGATAAATTAAACAATAAAAAATAAAAAAAATTGATTATTAAAAAAAGAAAATAAAATTTATGGATAACGACAACAGAAAAAAAGAGCACGGGAAGGAAAACATCTCCCCGATAAAGAGTCCTGGACATGGGCTTGATAAATCTGTCCCATATGGCAGACGTCCTCATAGGGCGGTAAAATTATCGTCTCACCGCATGGTGCGTAGAACAACGAAATTTGGCGCGAGGGGGCCATCACGTCCGCACACTCCATTCGTTCCAGAAGTTAAAATACCAGACATTGGTGAAAATATCCGCATTATTCCGCTCGGTGGCGTAGAAGAAGTGGGGAAAAATATGACCGCTTTTGAATTTGGCAACGATATCATAATCGTTGATATGGGATTCCAGTTTAGTGAAGACGACACGCCAGGAATAGATTATATTCTTCCTAACACAAAATACCTTGAAGACCGCAAAGGAAAAATTCGTGGGGTACTTATTACCCATGGGCACCTAGACCACATTGGCGGTATCCCATATTTAATGGATAAAATCGGTAACCCGCCAATTTACGCCAGAAATTTTACGGCACTCATGGTAAAAAAACGCCAAGAAGAATTTCCTCATTTGCCGGCGCTTGATATACGCATTGTTGAAAGTGGTAATCGCATAAAACTGGGGAATATGATGGTGGGATTCTTTGCCGTTACGCACGCTATCCCCGACTCTATGGGCATCATTTTCGAGACCCCCTATGGCGACATCGTGCACACAGGAGACCTTAGACTTGACCACGACGAGGGGAAAGTATCTGAAATTGAAGAAGATATTTACGCCTCATTCAAGAATAGAAATGTTTTAGCCCTTCTTACAGATTCTACTAATGCCGAAAATCCCGGCTTTTCAATTTCCGAAAAAGTGGTTTACAGAAACATAGAAGAAATTATCAAAAACGCAAAGGGAAGACTCATTCTTTCCACTTTTGCCTCGCAGGTTGAAAGAATGTTAAAAATGATTGAGCTTTCCGAAAAATATGGCAAAAAAATTGTCATTGAGGGGCGAAGTATGAAAACTAATATTGAGGTTACAAAAGCCGCGGGGCTTCTCAAGATTGGGAAAGAATCTATCATTACCGTTGAACAAATGAACGATTACCCAGAAACTAAAATAGTGGCGCTAGTGACTGGTGCGCAAGGAGAAGAGTTTGCCGCACTAATGCGCATTGCTAATAAGAGCCACAAGTATATTCGTCTCACTCCACGCGACACTATTTTAATGTCTTCTTCTATCGTTCCAGGAAATGAGAGGAGTGTTCAAAAATTAAAAGATAATTTATCTAGACAAGGGGCCCATATAATTCATTACAAAACTTCTGATATCCATTCATCTGGCCACGCCAACGGCGAAGAATTAGCCTGGATACATGCAAAAATTCATCCAAAATTTTTCATTCCGATTCATGGTTACCATTATATGCATCGTGTACATGCCGATATCGCCAGACGCCTTATACCAGAGAGTAATATTATTATTCCCGATAATGGCATGGTGATAGAAATACAAAATAAGGGCGAGAAAATAGTAGCCCTAAAAGAAGGCGCCCCTAAAAACATAATCATGGTTGATGGGTTCTCCGTCGGCGGCATACAAGAGGTAGTTATCCGCGACAGACAAACACTCGCCCAAGACGGGATTTTCATGGTAGTGGTAAGCTTTGACAGCCAAACCGGAAAATTGCGCAAATCTCCCGACCTTATCTCGCGTGGCTTCGTCTACCTTAAAGAATCGCAAGAGCTTCTGCACCAAACTAGAAATATCGTAAAGAAAACGGTCGAGGATACCACTCACGGAATGAACCCGATTAACTTTGATTATGTTAAAGCCAATGTTACCGACGCGGTTGAACGCTTTCTTTTCCAAAAAACAGCCAAGCGCCCTATTGTTATACCAGTATTAATAGGCGTCTAATTATGTTTCCCAACAGAATACATTTACTTCATGTCACATATCTCGCTACTTTTTTTTACGCGCTTCATTTTGCAATTACGCTTTATATTGAATCGTCATATTTGAGCGCGTTTTTTTCAGAAAAAATAGTTGGCCTTATATATATAATTGCGTCGGTACTTAGTATTTGGGCAGTAGTAAAACTTCCGAAAGTACTTTTGATTTACGGGAATTATAAAAGCAGTCTTGTATTGATTTTTCTCGAAGTTATTGCGCTTTTAGGCCTTATTACCGCTAATTCTCCGTATCCAGCCATCTTATTTTTTGTTTTTCACCAAATCCTTTTGGCGATGCTTTTCGTTTCTATAAATATATTTTTAGAAAGTTTTTCTACTAACGAGTCAACTGGACGCACCAGAGGAACATTTCTTACGATTATAAACACCGCCATTCTCTTGGGCCCGCTTGTCGCCAGCGGTTTTCTTGAAGATTCAAATTTCAACATTGTTTTTATACTTTCAGCATTATTTACCTTCCCGATGTTTGTTCTTATTGCGACTAATTTTAAAAAATATAGCGACCCGATTTACAACAAATTAGAGTTTTTGGGCACAATTATTGAAGTAATAAAACACCCAGACATACTAAAAATATCGGTGTTGAGATTTTCGCTTGAATTTTTCTACTCTATAATGGTGATATATACGCCCATATATCTCCATGTTTATTTAAATATTCCTTTCAGCGCGATACTGGGAATAATCATGCCGGTCGCACTTTCTCCTTTCGTAATATTTCCATATATACTGGGAAACATTGCCGATAAAAAGCTCGGTGAAAAAGAATTACTTTCTATGGGAATTGTCATTTCTGCTTTTATTACAATAGCCCTTTCTTTTGTCGGTTCGGGGTCTATTTTCGCTTGGGCACTCCTTCTTTTTATAACAAGGATTGGCGCTTCCTTTATTGAGACAATGTCGGACAGTTATTTTTTTAAGCATGTAAGCGCCTCCGACAGCAACTTGATAGCATTTTTCAGCAACTTGCGTCCCATGGCTTTTATAGCCGGGCCGGTGCTAGCCACTCTTTTCTTATTAGTTTTTCCTTTTAATTACCTTTTTCTCGGCCTAGGCATATTTATGCTCTACGGCCTCCGCTTTAGTTTGACGCTTCAAGACACAAGGTAGAAACAAAATTATTTACCGTACCGTAATAGAGCCTTGATCTGTCAGATTGTTTATATTGCTATAAGTGAACACCCCCTTGTACACAAAAGTATACTCATAAGTCCCCCCTGCGCCGACCGTCTTTGATTGATTCAGGGCGTTGTATACGGGGCTATTGGTAGTATCGGTTGATCCAATACGCATAGCTTTACCTCCGGAATTATTTACAAAGCGAACTGATTTACCAACTGGAAGATCAAGTGACATCGGCACAAACCCTTTACTTGTGTAATAAATTAAATAAATGCCCTCTTTGGTGACTGAAGGTAATTTTGTAGTCACAGACCCAGAAACAGCGGTTTTAGGGGTATTTGTTGTTGATGTAGAGATACTACCGTCTTCAGTAATGTTGGCGTCCGTAGGGGCTAAAACAGGATTCCCTTGCCACCACATAAGTCCCAAAATAAGAAACACAACAATTCCTCCGATAGCCCACAGGTTATTTGAATTTGTTTCCATAAATCATTTTTTGTTTAGATGCTTTACTGTTAAATTAGTCTCCCACTTATACGCCAAAGTATATCGTTTTTGGGATACTCTTTCCACTAACATCTGTGGGAAAATACAAAGCCATATTCGTGTTAAATTTTACAAGTTCCAAGGCCCCGTTTGGCTAAATATTTTTGATGGCATTCTTCCGCAGAATAAAAAACGGTTGCGGGTAAAATTTCAGTAATAATGTCTTTACTTATGAATTTTTCCGATGATTCAAGATTCTTTTTAAATTTTTCCGCTAAAATTTTTTGCTCGGAAGTATGATAAAAAACTGCCGAACGATACTGGCTACCCATATCCGGTCCCTGCCTATTTAGAGCAGTTGGGTCGTGATTCTCCCAGAAAATTTCAAGAAGTTTTTCATAAGAAATGACAGATGGGTCATATTCAAGTTCTATGGCTTCGGCATGCCCAGTTTTGTCCGTACAAACTTTTTCATAAGTGGGATTTTCTGTATGTCCGCCAGTATAACCAACCCTAGTTTTCAATACCCCCTTTAGGTTACCAAAGGTTTCTTCAACGCCCCAAAAGCATCCTGCCGCGAATGTGGCTAAGTTGGCCATAATATATTTAGTGAATCGAAAAAAGGTAGAAAAATAAAACTGAAAGGACCAGGGTTCCTAAAATAGCAATTTTAAAAAGTGCCATAAGAAGTTTCTCTGCCATGTCCTCGCTCTCGTTTTTTAAAAAAATTCTGGCGATAAGGCTGAACAATATGAACGACATAACAGAGATAGCGCTTTTGCCGAGCCAGTGATGGGTAAATGTCGCTTTAAGCCAATCTTTAAGCGGGGCATAAAATTCGCCCCCTATAACGAGGACTGAAACAACAAATACTGCCACAATCGCGCCTATTGAAATCGATGAGATTGTCTTAAATCTGTTCATAATTTTATCCTCGCACAGCGCCAGAAATTCCAACGCCGGCAAGAGAGATAACGACTCCGAGAATAAACACGAAAGCTGTAAGCCATGCTAGGGATTTCTTAATCGGCTTATCATTTAAAATATCTTCCCCTGCTAAAAATATTCCTATAGAAACAACGATTGATACAAGCGGAATGAAAAGAAAAACATGTTCTTTTGCTTCCATTACAATCTGGTGCGCCCAAGGATAGGCACTTTTCAAAATTATCGGCTTGACGTTTCCTCCGTAGTAAAGAACGTAATAATAAGCACCCGAAATCCACGAGAGAATAAATGAAATTGCAGAAACAAGCGACCATCCCTTAAGTGCGCCAATCTTAGGGACACGGCGCAAAAAACCAATGAGCATGGAAAATGCTGACATGACACCAATAAGCCCGGTTATTATGTGCAATATAAGCATTGCGTAAAGAATGGTCATGATTTTATTCGTGAAAGCGAATAATGATCCTTAATTCGCCACAAAACTAAAGCTATTACTAAAATAGAGGCAAGATATATTCCCATAATTTCAACGAATGAGTACGGTATAGTGCGATAAACGCCCAAAATTAGTGCGGTGTACCAGGAGGTAAGAGAGATCGGGGTAGCAAGCCAAGCGGGAATTTTTTTTATTTGAAAGAGAATTGCATTAATAGGAATAATAAAAACAATTATCATTTTGGCCCACAGTTTCGGATTATAAAGATATTTTTCGTGCCCCTCCAAACGGAAATATATTAAAAAAGCAAATCCAGAAAGAACGAGAAGAACAAGACCAACTCTAAGCACAGTATAAAAAATTTTCAAGGTCACGCTCTCTTCGTCGGTAACCACGCCGTCACGCATGGCGCGAATATGAAAAATTTCTGCGAAAGTTGCTCCACCTACGCCGAGAACAGTACCGATTATATGTGCAATAACGAGAATCTGGTACATGATTATGGGTTAATTATAACAAAAACATCATTAAAAAACAGTTACGGAGGGACATGACACAATCTATCTAAAATAAAGCCTAAAAAACCACTCTATTTATGGGGTATTAACGATATGTTAGAATATTGGGTAATTAATTAATAAATAAATTTATGAACAAAACAATTTGGGTAGTGGTTGTTGTGGTTTTAATAGCGGGAGGAGGATGGTTTTACTTAAGTCGACCAGCAAATATAGCCCCCGAAGCGGACAATGCACCGCAAACGGGAACGCAAACAAACACAGAAATGCCAATTATTGATTCTGTAAACATTCCTGTGAGAGGGGCGGAAGTAATTAAAGAATTCACGATAATTGGAAGTCCGTTTTTGTTTTCCCCTTCTTCTATGACAGTTAAAAAAGGAGATACGGTTAGAATAACTTTCAAAAACTCGGGTGGCACCCACGACTTTAAAATAGACGAATTTAATGTCGCGACAAAAAAAATAAACGACGGTGCGGAAGAAACGGTTGAGTTTATTGCGGACAAAACAGGCAGTTTTGAATACTACTGCTCGGTCGGCAACCACAGAGCGATGGGGATGAAAGGAACTCTTACTGTTGAATAGGTTTAAAAAGGCCAGCTAAAACTATATTGTGGTATTTTTTTAATTTTAATCCATCAAGTACCGGGACCTTGCTACTGAACCACAAAAAAACCCATACGGTCCGCCAAAATAATGCCAACAAAAACTACTACTAACCCCAATATATGAAGTGAAAAAATAAAATCCTCCATTTTTTAGTCAGGTTATTCTCTTTTTTAAAAATTCATCAAGAGAAATAAAATCCGGGCCGTTAAAGGCAGTTGAAACGACACCCGCCAAAATACCAAAATCCCGCACTCCAATTTCTCCATAACCGACAACGCTGACTATATGCGCCATATGAAGCGAGAGGAAAATGGCGACAATGCGCGTATAGAACCCCGAAACTAAGAGTAAGCCAAAAACTGTTTCAAAAATACCGTTCAGTTGAACGATGGTAATCGGCTGAAGCGGGATGAAACTCGAATATGTAGGCAACCATCCTACCCAGTTTTTTGCGTCAATTAATTGCTCAACGCCAAACCATAAAAAAACAAGAGAGACGCCTATACGCACGACAGCTGGTGCGAATTTTTTAAATCTTTCTTGATTCATAATGATGATTTTACACTATTTTAAAAAATTTTCCGACTTTCGAGTCCCGCATAGCACGCGAGATATAAGTTAATGGTAGCAGAAGCTAGCTTAATTTTCATGGCTGACCTCTTCGGTCTCGTATATTTACCCATCAAGTCCCACAAGGCTTTTTTGATTACTTTTATTCTACCATTTCGACGCTCCTCGGAACGCTATTGATGCATGTATTTTTTAAATTCAGTGTCTGCAAGGTCAAGGAGTTTGGAATCTCTCGCAATTGGCAATCCGGTCATTTCTTCACCCATCCAAGGCAGAGGAGTAAATGATTTTGCTTCTTCCTCCGAATCAAACTCGACTTCTGCTCGAATAAGACCTTCGAATCTTCCGTGATAAACCTGGATAGCAATATCTGGATTTGAGGATATATTATATCGTTCACGGACAATTGCCTCAGAGCTATTCTGTCTAAGTTTTTCAAACCCTTCTTTGGTTATCTCTTTTTTTGTGCGCGTCCTTTCCAGGTCCGAAACTTCCGATTTATCCTCATAAACATACGAATGATCAACTTTAGAAATTCTAACTTCCTTTCCATTACCTCGCTCTAAAAAATACCGCTCGTAGTGTACCGGCATAATCCCAGACAAATCCGGCATCTGCTTTACAAAGAATTTTCTTTCAATTTCGTTTTTCATACTTTTCAATGCTCCTCGGAGTCCGAACCTATCTCAAACTGGCTGGCGGACTTGGAATCGATTTTCTTATGGAAAATCCCGCGGAGTGCATTTGGGCACTCCGTTCTCATCCAAGCCCAACAAACTTATATGAAAAAAGAATAGCACGAAGCTATCCTTTTTTCATATTACTGACTGACTCGGTTGTGAACCCCACACCTTGAGACCTTGTAAGGGTTCTTTGGGTACTTTCAGTATAGCAAATTGAGGCATCTCAGTCTGGTCTCAAGTAGAATATGTCTGAATCGACTAAGCCTGAGAAAACTAGATGGAACTGAGCACCTCCTGTACGGCTGGTAATTCGATTTTCTTAAATGATTCCATCTGGTCGACCGAGTCAATCCCGACGGCGGCACCAGTACTGGTGTAAATAGAAACATGGGGTGGTTGTATGGGAAATTCTCTATCATAAACGGTCTTTATGTGTGCAAAATATCCTTCGAGATTAAGCATGGCGCACCGCGCGGCGATACTCATTCTTTCGGGGGACACTGCAAGACGCAGATCATTTTCAAAGTGGGCAAACTCAATCGGCGTCTTACTTACATACTCAGCGAGCATCTTTTGAAGATTCGTTTCTATCTCAGCCATTGTTCTTAAATCAGGTCCTGCTATCTCGCTTGCAATACCACGTGCATTTACAACCGTTACATGAAATTCCGCTTTCTTGATGAATGCTCGACCATCAACCTCGACCGTTTCCGGTAAGGTGTCAAATTTTTCTACTGGAAGAATGTACCATAAGTATCCCTCTGGGTGGTATGAATATCCCTCAGGTAAGATAGGCTGCTTTTGTTTTTCTAATGATTCCATATTGATTTTATTTATGTTTTTAATCACCTGACTTAGCATATGGCTGCGGGATTTGGATTCGAACCAAAATGACGACTTTCAGAGAGTCGCATCCTACCGTTAGATGATCCCGCAAAATCAAACCTCAAAAGCCATTATGCCAAAACGCCTTATTTTTTGCGAATACCCAGCAAACGCTTCGTAACTTTTTACAAACTTCTCCTTGGTCTTAATATCAGGACGAATATCCTTAATTTTGTATTTTTTAAGTAATCCTTCTACGGTTTTTGAATGGAACACTTTTTTCACTTTTCGTTCAAAACGCGACTTACCGCAGACAAATACAAAAACATCTCCCGTTTTTATATCTTTATACTTTACTGTAGCCGCGCGCGTTTCAATTTTCTTTTTCCCGCTCTTGATGGCGTCAAAAATATTTTTATCCACCGCTCTGAATCTCAAAACTCTTTTCATTATTGGCTCCTCTTTATGGCTGAGCGCATAAATTCGGAAAAAAGAGGATGAGGAGAAAGAGGTCTTGCTTTGAATTCCGGATGAAATTGTGTGCCCACGAAAAACGGATGATCTTTTTGCGATAATTCGGCAATTTCCATAAGTATCCCGTCGGGCGACACTCCTGAAAATACCATCCCCGCTTTTTCAAGCTTTTCTAAATATTGCGGGTTAACTTCGTACCTGTGTCTGTGGCGTTCAAATATTACCTTTGTCCCACCATAAGCCTTTTTAGCGATAGTTCCTTCTTTAAGGATGGCCTTATACGAACCTAGGCGCATACTTCCGCCGTAATTCTTCATTTTTAACTTGGCTTTTTGCTCGGGCATAACGTCTATAACCAAATGTTTGCCCTTAGGTTTTATTTCGGCAGTGTTTGCGTCTTTTATTTTCAAGACATTACGCGCATATTCAATCATCGCAAGTTGCATCCCGTAGCATAGGCCGAGGTACGGAATTTTCTTTGTACGGGCATATTCTATAACTTTCAATTTGCCTTCTATCCCTTTCCCGCCGAATCCTCCCGGCACAATAATGCCGTCAAAGTTTGAGAGCATCTGCAATTTTCTCGGATTTCTTTCAAAATCTTTGGAGTTAAGCCATGTCAGTTTCGGCCGACGTTTCAAATGGAATGCCGAATATTTAACTGCTTCAATGACGGAAATATACGAATCGGAAAGAGTGAAGTCGCCAGTGTCAAAATATTTTCCTACAATGGCGATATTTATTCCGTTTTCATAACTTTTTATTTTTTTGGCGAATCTTTGCCAACCACCAAAACGGCCGTTGGCTCCGCGCTTGGGAAGATTCAAAAGTTTTAAAACTAAATTCCCGAGATGGTCTTTTTCAAAATTAACAGGCACTTCGTAAATATTCTCAACATCGGGCGCCGAGATTATAGCTTCTGATGAAACATTGCAAAAAAGCGCGAGTTTGTCTTTTCTTTTCTGGTCTAGGGGTACAACCGAGCGGGCTATTATAATATCGGGCTGAATCCCGGCGGCGTTTAAATTTCGTACGGCGTGCTGAGTTGGTTTTGTTTTCATTTCACCGATATTTCTCGGTACCGGCACGTATGAAACCATTACGAACATTACATCGTCTTTGGCGTGGAGCTTCATCATACGGGCGGTTTCCAAAAATAAAATGTTTTCGTACTCGCCCACCGTTCCGCCAATTTCAACCACCACCACATCGGCATCGGCCTTAACTCCCGCTTTTTCTATGCGCGAAATTATTTCCTGGGGAATATGCGGAACCACTTGCACGCATTTTCCGCCGTATTCCAGATTGCGCTCTTTATTTATGACCGACTGATAAACTCGCCCCGTGGTCATATAGTTCTGGCGTGTCAGGGTTATATCCAAAAAGCGCTCGTAATTACCCATATCTTGGTCACATTCGTCGCCGTCATCAAGAACATATACCTCGCCGTGCTCGGTCGGATTCATGGTTCCGGCATCAACATTCACATAAGGGTCTATTTTAATCGCGGTCACCTTTAGGCCGCGAGATTGGAGTATTTTTCCTATTGATGAGACTGTAATCCCCTTTCCGACTCCGGAAATCACGCCACCGACAACGAATATATACTTACGGGATTTTTTGGCCATTTTTGAATTTTAGGTGTTCAGGTATTTTCTAACCGCAAGATACGCCGATATCGCGCCTAAAATTGACCCTGACACAAACATAATCAAGAAAATTTGAAAAAAGTTTTCTGCGTAATAATGAAAAAGATTAAGCCCCCCTAAAAAATTAGTGGCGTTTCTCCCAAGCCATAGTGTTACGGGATAAAAAATTCCCATAGTGATAATTGAAGAAATGAGCCCATAAAGAATTCCTCCAACCATAAAAGGTCCGCGAATGTAAATATTGCTGGCACCAACAAGACGCATTACTGAAATTTCATCGCGAGAAATAAAAATAATTAATCTTATTGTATTGAAAGTAATTATTAAAGAAATAACAATAAGCACAAGCGTAACGGCCACGCCCAACTTTTTTCCGCTCACTATTATACTGTTTAATTTATCAATGACAGATTTATTTTGGTAATAATTAACTCTATCTATAATGGTTTTATTGTCTTTAGCAATTGCATTATCCCCGCCTAAAAATTTAGCGATTGATTCATATTGAGAAGTTTCTTTGGCTTTAATATTAAGCGCGTCGCCAAGGGGGTTTTCCCCAAGTTCTTCAATTGCTTGAAGTGTTAAATAATCACTTTCGTGGCGCTTTTTAAAATTATCAAGCGCTACAGCTTTAGAAACATATTCAACCGATGCCACTTCTGGAAGTGCCTCTAGGGAAGCTTTGAGCGCCGCGATTTTATCTTCTGGCGCGTTTAAGTTGAAATAAACATTCACATCAACCTTGTCTTTAAGTTGGTTTAGTGAATATCCGAGGACTGCTCTACTCATAAGAAGCGAGCCGATAACGAAAAGAGTAATGGTAACAACAAGAATGGCGGCGACAGAAACAACACTGTTCCGGTAAAAACTTACAAACCCTCCTCGAAGTATTCGTTTTAATGCTGTCACTAACATGTCGTATATGTGGATAATTGTACCACCCCACAAGTAAAATAAAACTCTTGCATAGGGCGAGAGTTCGTGGTCTTAAAAATATTTTAGTCGCATTTATTGTCCTTAGAGAGCGTAGGCACCTTTTTTATCGTCTCGTGTAATTTTGCCATTATCTAACGTTACTACTCTCTTACCAATAGAGTCTATTACGCCTTTATTATGAGTCGTGAGAATCACCGTTGTCCCCAAATCATTGATTTTTTTCAAAATCTGTATGACTTCGTTGGCATTAATAGGGTCGAGGTTCCCCGTTGGCTCGTCTGCAACAATAACATCGGGCTGATTAATGATGGCGCGCGCTATGGCGACTCTCTGTTTCTCCCCTCCGGAAAGCTGGTGCGGGAAATTAAACATCTTATTCCCAAGATCAACAAGCTCAAGCACATGAGGCACATCGGCAGCAATTTCTTCGTCATCCTTTCCAGCCGCCTCCATAGCAAAAGCAATATTTTCGTAAGTTGTCTTGTCGGGTAAAAGTCTAAAATCCTGAAAAACTACCCCAATATGCCTGCGATATCTGCTCATTTCGGCATTAGTAAGTTTATTTATATCAATAGATTCAAAAAAAACTACCCCTTCAGTGGGTTTTTCCTCTGCTAAGAGCATTTTAATAAGTGTTGTCTTGCCAGCGCCAGAATACCCCACAATTGAAACAAATTCCCCCTTAGAAATTGTCAGGCTTATGTTATCAAGAGCTTTGGAATCGTCGGCTGGATAAATTTTTGTAACTCGGTCAAAGTAAATCATTATTTTCTAGTATACAGCATATGAAATCTTCTATAAATGTTTTTCTGCCTCAATAAACTGCTCAAGGGCTCCTTCTTCAAGTACGCCCAAAACATCACTAGTCTCTACATTAGTACGATGGTCTTTAACCATCTTATAAGGATGAAGCACATAAGAACGAATCTGATTCCCCCATTCTATTTCAGTTGTTTTTGAAATATACATACCGGATTCTTTGGCCTTACGCTCGTCATCAAGACGTTTATAAAATTTCCCTCTTAAAATTTCAAGAGCTTTTTGGCGATTTTGTTCTTGGGAGCGTTCCGATTCTACATGAACCGCAAGATTGGTCGGTATGTGAACAATCCTGACAGCCGTCTCGCGTTTGTTTACATTCTGGCCTCCCGGACCTGATGAGCGACTAAGCTCTACCTTTATGTCTTTCTCGGGAATTTCTATTTCGCTTTCTTTGGCAATATCACCTTTAAAATCAGGAATTACTTCAACCATAGAAAACGAAGTGTGACGAAGCTTTTTAGCGTTGAATGGAGAAACACGAACCAAGCGATGAACTCCAGATTCATTTTTTAGCGTGCCATAAGCGCCCTTACCAATTATTTCTAGCGTCACATTGCGATAACCGCCATGGTCATTTTTATTTTCATGAAGTAGCCGAGTATTCCACCCCATACGCTTGAAATATTTAAAATACATTCCTAAAAGCATATTGGAAAAATCCTCGGCGTCATCGCCCCCTGCGCCGGAAAAAATAGTCATCACGGCATTCCCTTTGTCGTACTTTCCAACCCCCAAAAGTTTTTCTTTGAGCACGCCGATTTCTTTGATTATTGATTGGGCCCGCGTTTTGTCGGTCCAAAAATCAGACGCCAACATGGCTTTTTCTAAAATTTCTATTTGTTTTTCAATTTCTTCTTTTTGGGTCATTTTATTGAGCCGCCTCCCAGAATTGAACTGGGGACCTTTGCTTTACGAAAGCATTGCTCTACCAACTGAGCTAAGGCGGCGAAATTTCTAAAGTTTATTATACAAAAATATATTGTTTATTTCTGGGCCTACCAAAACAGCCAAGACGGCGGGAATTTTAAAAATTACCGTGGAGCCGTTGTCCGGGATTGGTCACAGCTCTCGCTTTCGCTCGGTCGCGACCCCGCCTCGTTATCGCTTGCGCAATATACTCCGGCTTTCAATCCTGGACGAAAGCAAAGCAGTTTGCTTTCTCCAACGACTAGAGCCGTTGTCCGGGATTGAACCGGAGACCTCGTTCTTACCAAGAACGTGCTCTACCAACTGAGCTACAACGGCTTATACAGTTTCAGGTGATACCTACCAAAACAGCTACAACGGCTTATACAGTTTCAGGTGATACCTACCAAAACAGCTACAACGGCTTATACAGTTTAAGGTGATACCTACCAAAACAGCTACAACGGCTTATACATTTTTTAAAAAACAAAACTTGCGCGGCTCTCGGGTGCTGGTCACTAATATTTCCCCGCCGTCGCTCGGAAATTTCGCGACCCCAGCTCACTAATTTTTCTACTGAAAAATTATAGTTCCGCTTGTCAGCACCCATTCGGAAGTGATACAAATCACTTCCCCGGCCACTAAAAAATTTAAAGACCTTTTGCCTTAAATTTTGCGCGGCTGATGGGTGCTGACCCCACGGCCTCTCGCGTGACAGGCGAGTGCTCTACCGTTGAGCTACAGCCGCAAATCCGACTATTAATCATTAATCGGGTGCCGATGAATGGAATCGAACCATTGTCTAAGGCTTATGAGTCCTTCGTTCTACCATTGAACTACATCGGCTTCTGCCAACCCCGCAGGGCAGGATTGGGCCATAATCGCATGGTGACTTAGGTTTATTTCGTGTCTGTCACCCACGATTACTTGTTGCGGGGGGCCGATTCGAACGGCCGTCTCAAGGTTATGAGCCTTGTGAGATACCACTTCTCTACCCCGCGATTATATTACTAAACTAAAAAACGCTTTTAAAAGCGTGGTGGAATTATACAAAATATACACAAAAGAGGCAATTATAGAAATTTATGGTGGTATTACTTCTCTCTGGTGAGTACCTCATCACGAACTTCCATCCAAAGTTTTCCCTTCCACCCGAGCATAAATGACAAAAAATTAGAGAATACGTAAAATTCGTGTTCGTAGAAAAAAATAGGGTTATTTGAATTACTATTCATTTTTAAATATAACTGGGTACAATATTTAGTCTTCGCTCGGACGTCGTATTAGTGAGTACACTTCTACGCGTTCCTTGCTAACCTAAATAAACTCAAACTCCCTAAATACCTCTTCATATAAGCCAACAATGCGCTTTGCTTCGCGGTGTGAAAAGAAAAATTCAGACCCTTCGTGGGCTATTTTATTGCGAACCTTATGAGCCTCCCAAGCGCTTTGAATGTTCGAAAAATCAGATGGTTCAATTGTTTTTAATCTTTCCCCTAGGTTTTCCCCGCTATATCCCATACGACGCACCATTTCATCTAACATATTATCCGCCTCAAGAATTGCGAGTTTCCACTCCGATGGATTGGCCGAATCGAGATGATCTAGAACAATTTGCCATTTTTCATGTCTTGGGGTTGGCTCCGGTCCGTAAGAAATAATTTTTGCTAATTCTTTTTCTTGCTCTTTTCTTATTTCACGAAGGCGAACAAATGAATAAATTATTATAGTAATTAATAAAATTGAAAGTATTGATAAAGATGTCGTAAAAATCGGATTACCTTGCGATTGGCCGTAAAATGAAGCATCATCAAACCCTACCCCACTATTTAGCGAGTTCTGCCCACCCTGTGAACTGCTATATAAATTATTATTATAAGAATAACCATCAGAATTATTTTCTACGCTATTTCTTCCCAACCCATTTGTGTCTGTCCCACTCCCTCCGACCCCATTTATAGCGTTGTCAGGAGCAATTGCTTCCCCCAAAAATCCTAAAACACCAAAAAGCCAGTGGAAAAAAATGTATACTTGGTTAAATAAAAAATCTATATTTAAATACCTTGGTTCAAAAATAGGCGGGGGGATAGATGAGTCCATACTTATAAATAGTATATCGTATTAAGCTACAGAGAGAAAAATTACTGCTCTATAGATTTGCCGATTTCAAAAAGAGTCTGTTCTCCCCACCAAGGGGCGATGAGTTGCAGTCCTAGGGGAAGATTATCCTTATTCACACCAGAAGGAATTGATATTGCTGGAACACCAACGAGATTAACAGGGACAGTAAAAATATCTGCTAAATACATTTGCATCGGATCTCCAGTTTTTTCACCAATTTTAAAAGCTGGTGATGGCGTAGTGGGAGTGGCAATAGCGTCAACTTCCTTGAAAATATCACGAAAATCTTTTTCCAAAAGCGCCCGGACGGAATTTGCTTTGTTGTAATAAGAATCATAATAGCCGGAAGATAAAACATAAGTGCCGAGCATTACACGACGGCGGGTTTCTTTGCCAAAGCCATCCCCTCTTGTTTTTTTGTACGAATCAATAAGCGTTCCTTCTTCTTCGCGCATACCGTAGCGGATACCGTCAAACCGAGCCAAATTAGTAGAAACTTCTGCAGGCATTACTATGTAATACACCGCAAGAGAGTACTTCAGGTGTGGCAATTCAATATTTTTTATTTTATAACCTTGCATTTTTAATTTTTCAATTGATAAGTTGAAATTAGCAAGTACTTCTTTGTCAATTCCCTCGCGTTCTATAAAAGAATAGGGAATTCCTACTATTTTTCGTGTATTTTTTGGGCTTTTGCGTAATGTCCCCGGGATTGAAGTGCTGTCAAATTTATCGTAACCTGAAATTTCATTAAAAATTATTTCAGCATCTGCCACTGTTTTAGCGATAGGACCAATTTGATCCAAAGATGAGCCCATGGACATTAAGCCAAAGCGCGAAACCCCGCCATAAGTCGTTTTAAGCCCAACCACGCCACAAAAAGACGCGGGCTGGCGAATAGAGCCACCCGTATCGGAGCCAAGTGATGCTAGAGCCCCGTTCATCGCGACAGCCGCGGCCGAGCCGCCCGATGACCCTCCCGCAACCCGAGAAGTATCACAAGGGTTTTTGGTGACGCCGTATGCAGAATTTTCAGTAGAACTTCCCATGGCGAATTCATCCATATTTGTACGGCCCAAAAACACCGCACCTTCGGCTTTTAATTTCCTGATAACTGTTGAGTCATAAGTCGCTTTATAATTTGAAAGAATTTTCGAAGCGGCACTTGCGATTTTACCTTTTATTAAAATGTTGTCTTTAACGGCAATCGGTATTCCCGTTAATGCCGTTGAATTACCAGCTTTAATAATTTTGTCGGCAATATCGGCCTGCGCAAGCACATCATCAAAAACTTCCAGGTACGCGTTTATATCGGAGTTATTTTTTTTGATTTCTTTTATATAGATTTCCGTGAGTTCGCGCGCAGTAAAATCACCATCGTCTAAGTGTTTTCTCGCTTTTTTGATTGTCAGGTTTTTTAAATCAATCATGCAACTTGTTTATTGAAACATCTGCTTAACTTTTATATAGTCACCTTCCCTCTCCGGAGCTTCGGACAGTAATTCTTCTGGGATGCAAAGTTTTTCCGCGTACTCTTTGTCTTCGCGCATTACATTTCTAAACTCTCCAGCTTCTCGAGAAAGTTCTTCCGTCACAACTTCCTTAATTTCCCCGACATACGCCAAGATATTTTTAAAATCAGAAAGAAAGCTTTCTTTCTCTTCCGAGCTAAGAGAAATTCGTGAAAGTTCAGCTAGTTTTTCTATGTCTTTTATGTCCATAAATGCTATCGTATCAGACTTTAATCATTTTCTTAAACTCCGCTTCTTTTATGGTTTTAACACCGAGCTTCTGAGCATCTTCGTATTTTGAACCAGGATTAAGGCCAAAAACGACAAAATTAGTTTTTGAAGAAACACTCGCCGCCACTTTTCCGCCCAAATTCTCAATTTTTTCTTTTGCCTCGTCGCGTGACATGTCAAAGAGGGTGCCAGTTATAACAAAGGTTTTATTGGAAAATTTTCCCCATGATAATTTTCTGCCTTTTTCTATTTTTAGCTCATTCATTAAGCCCCTTATTACTTTTTTATTATGAGAATCTTTCAAATATTCCGTTATGGAGTGTGCTGATTTTTCGCCAACCCCATTTATCCTAATAAAGTCTTCTTCGTTCGCCGAAAGAACGCTATCTATTGTGCCTAAATTGTTGGCAATGTCTCGGGCTGTTTCTTCTCCGACATGCCTGATGCCGAGCGCGTAAATAAAACGTGAAAGCGGAACTTTTCGGGCGGTGTTTATGGCACCAATAAGATTTTCTGCAGATTTTTCGCCGAATCCCGGCAACCCTTCAATGTCTTCTTTCTTCAGTTTGAAAACATCAGGGAATTTTTCAATTAATCCGATATCAAGAAAGGTATAAACTATTTTTTCGCCCAAGCCGTCGATATTGAGTCCTTTTTTGCCGACGAAGTGCGCGAAATTTTCTCGATGTTTAGCCGGGCAATTTTTTGAAGGACAATAAAACGCGACAGATAGTCCCTTGCCAGCAGACTCTTTAATCAGTTTTGTCCCGCATACCGGACACACTATGGGCATCCTGAAGTTTTTCTCCCGACCCGTTCTTAAGTCGCTTAAAATTCCAAAAATTTCGGGTATTACATCACCGGCTTTTCTAACCATTACCGTGTCGCCAATTTTTACGCCCAAACGCTCAATTTCGTCCATATTGTGGAGTGTTGCGCGCTTGACTAGAGAGCCCGCAATCCTGACTGGTTTCAAATGGGCTACGGGAGTAATGGCTCCTGTGCGTCCTACTTGCACCTGTATATCAAGGATTTCTGTCGTCGCCTCTTCTGCCTTAAACTTAAATGCAATTCCGTATCGCGGAGATTTAGCGGTATATCCTAAAACATCACAAAATTCGTGTTCGTTTACTTTTATAACCAAACCATCAATTCCATATTCTTCTTTATCTTTTTTCTTTGACCACTCCTCGTACATTTTATTTATTTTCTCAAGCGAGTTCGCGTGCCTGTAAGCGGGATTAACCGAAAATCCGAGTCGTTTAAGAAAAGCCAATTCTTCAATTTGTGTTTTTGGTGCTTCCAAGCCTGAAAATCCATCCATATCATAAGAAAAAACTTGAATATTGCGCGATGCTACTATTTTTGGATCAAGTTGACGCAATGTCCCAGCCGCTAAATTTCTTGTATTGGCGTAAAGATCGAGTCCATTTTTCTGGCGCTGTCTATTTATACGAACAAGCTCACTTTTTTTTATCCATGCCTCTCCCATTACAGTCATAGAAATTTTCTCCGTGAGCCTTAAGGGAATACTTTTTACGGTTTTTAGATTATTAGTTATATCTTCCCCTATCTCTCCGTCACCACGAGTTGCCCCCCGCACAAAAATCCCATTTTTATACGTGAGAACGACCTTAAGGCCGTCTATTTTAAGTTCTGAAACATAGGATGGTTTTTTTGATATTCCCTCTTTCTTAAGAAAACGAAAAGTTTTTTCTTCCCATTCTTTTAATTCAGTAAAGTCAAAAACATTGTTAAACGACCATTGCTTTATATCGTGGCGAACTTTTATAAATTCTTTATTGGGGGCACCTCCAACTCTGATGGTCGGACTGTCTTCGGTTTTAAATTCAGGAAATTTTTCCTCAAGTTCCAAGAGTTCCCTAATGAGACCGTCGTATGCTTCATCGGAAATCTCTGGCCTATCTTTTTCGTGATAAAGAACCTGATGTTTTAATAAAGAACTACGAAGACGCTCAATTCTCTCTTTTGCCTTCTTTTTTTCGTTCATGTTAGTAACTAAGGCTGATAGCGCGTTCTAGGCGCATCGGGTCAGTAAGAACGCATGTATTATAACCTCGAGATTCTATGGTTGTGCCGTTACCAGATTTAGAAACGGTAACAGAGGCACAATAATGTGCGCCACTAAAGCCAAAACTGCTGACAGCGGAAGATTGGTCCCCGGTGACTGCAATCGGAAGAATTGTCACGCCGTCGCATTTCGCATCAACGGTTCCAGATTGGCCGTAAGTAAGACTGTCTGTTGATGTCGCAAAAATTCCCTGTTTAACATCCCAAAACAAAGCACATTCCGTGGCAGTATCAGCGGCATAGAAAGCAAAGTGGGATTCTCTGCCGGAAGATGCCAAAATAACTTCTTTGCTAATTATGTTGTAAACTGAAAGGCCGATAGAAAGAATAACGGCAGAAATTAAAACCGCAAGAGACAGAATAAAACCTCTTTGGGAAATTTGTAACTTGTAACTTGTAACTTGTAACTTGTTCATATTCTATTGCCAATTAAATAAACCCTCATTAATGGTGAAACTCTTGGTAGTAACCCCGTTCGTCCACTGTACTTGCACTTCAATTCGGAGTTCGTTGGCGTCAGCCGGCAATTCTTGATTACTCAAAACCTTGTAGACCCTAACCAAACGCTTAAATTGCGTGGGAACCCAATTGCCTCCGACAGTATATCCATAAAAACCATTCACAATATCGCGATTAAGATCTGGGCAGAGAGAGCCGCAAGAAACAATATCTCTACGAGATGGATCACTAGAGTTGGAATCAGGAACGGTAACATCAATCCTACATCCGTTTGGATTGGTATCAACCATGCAAGAATTAATTATGCTTGTCTTATATTCGTTCCATGTCCCAGATGTAATAATATTTGCGTCGCGTCTGTTGCGTAGGTATTCAATGGCCTCTTGAGACAGGTAAAAAGAAGTAATTTGATCCTTGGCGTAATTTGAAAAAAATACTCCGCGGGAAACAATGGTGAGCGGGCCCAAAATAGAAAATATCAAAATAGAAATAGCCACCATCGTTTCAATAAGAGTGAAACCACCTTGGGTAATTTTAAATTTTAAATTTTTAATTTTAAATTTACTCATGAATCTATTTTTCTTTGAGACACGGTGGTTTCAATGTTAAATTCAGATTTAACACCATTCTTATAAAATACGCTTCCCCTAATCACAATAACCACGCGAGGTTGTTTAAAATCCCCCGCCGGCGTGCCAGTAACAAAAAACGTCATTGTATCAATAGACAGCTCTGGTGCTGTTAACCCAAAGAAGGTTGCGCCGGAATTAACAGACCTTTCAATTTGCTGCGTCGTACCGTTAAAACGGTAAACGATTTGATCGGTTTCATTGTTTGAATCACCCTTGTATCCTTCAAATGCGATAGAGTCTGCTCCCCCAGCGCAATCGGCCACTTGGGTAATTATCCCTGTTGTAAAATCACAATGATATTCACTACCAACGCGTAAATTTCTAGCCATGCTTTCCAAGGCAAAATTAAGATTGTCCATAACCGTTCTTGTGATTTGAGCTTTTTTGTTAGAGTTATTTATGGCAAAAAGAGACCCAATCCCGACCGTCGCCACCATGGTGAAAATCGCAACAGAAACCAACATTTCAATTAAAGTGAAGCCTCTTTTAGTAGTTGGTAGTTTACTAGCTCGCCAAAATTTTTGTAGGACAAAAATTTTGGGTGGTAAATCTTCAGTTTTTAGCAAAAATTTCATAAACTACTATTGTATGGAAACCTGTCCAGTTGACCATACCCAAACCGTTTTAAAAAAATCTTTTTTAGGGGTCTCAACTGATATTTGTAAATTATCATAGATAACATCAGACCCGCTAAGTGTACCAGTAATGGTCGCTTCTGGATCGGGTCTAGTAAATACAACATTTACAAAATCTATCTGGGAAACACTCGCGCATTTCGTAACCCCGCTCACGGTAGCGCAAATATCTTTAATAACATCGCCGTTAGAAACTGAAACACTTTCAAGGCATTCGCTGTTAGCCGAACAATTAGTGCCATCGCCAGTATGATTATATTTTTTATCACCGTTAGCATCTGTATATAAAACAAATGATGTTGGGATATCCCGAGAAAAGTAAATCCCATATCCGGGGAAAACTCCCGAACCAATAACCGACTCCTTGGCGGAAAGACCATAAACTTGGGCCTGTCTAATTTCAAGCGCAATTTGATGAGCAAGATTGCTAACCGACATTTTTTGATTAAATCCATTATAGTTTCCAAGTATAATCGCGGAAATAAAAGAAAAAATACCAATAACTACCACGAGTTCAATCATAGAAAAACCATGCAAAGAAGGGTTGAGTGCCAAGTGTTTAGTAATTATTTTATTTTTTAATTTTTTATTCATCTAACTAGACGCTAAAAACTAACCGCTAAATCCCAGTACTCTCAATAAATAGCTCGTAGGAACAAACAACGCAATAATGAGTCCCAGGACAAGAAACGGGGCAAACGGAATTTCACTTTCCATCGTAAATTTCCTATCTTTCAAAAGGAGTAAAAATATAGCAACAACGGCGCCAATCCAAAAAGAAAATAGGAGTGCCAATCCGGCACTAACCATTCCCAAAAACCAACCGATGCCTAGCACCAGCTTAGCATCCCCCAACCCAATCCACCTTCCGCGGGAAAAGAAAAAGAGCGCCATAAACGGCAGGGCAAAAACAGGGCCGGATAAAAGAGCGAGTGTTATATTTTCCCCGGGTAAAAGAAATATAACTGGACGAAGGAGTGAAAGTAAGATGAAGAAAAAAACCAAACCATCGGGAATTATTTTATGCCTAAGGTCGTACACGACAATTACTAAAATAAGGCTCATAACTACCCAAAGATAGGGCAAAAAATAAAAAATTGCCTCTATCATATTGTTTTTGGCGTATATGAATGAAAACAAAAAAAGGGTCCCCGCCATAAATTCAACCGAAGGATACTGTAGAGAGAGACGCGACCTACAGGTTGCGCAACGCCCTTTTAAAACAAGGAAGCTAATAAGGGGAACGAGTTCATACCACCTGAGAATTTTCCCGCAGTATAAACATATCGAACGACCCCCGAGAGAAAAATTGGTATTATAACGAAAAATAACCACATTAAGAAAACTGCCAATAATAGTCCCAAACACGAAGACGGAAAGAAACACAAGGTATTCCATTCGCTTTATTATAACTGGCAATGAAAGAAACATGAAAGCTTGTTTGTGTTTTAATTGAGGGAAAGATTTTATGTATTCGTATATCAAACCACAAAAAATACCCCCGCAAAGCGGGGGTATTTTTTGTGTAGAGAGTCCTAGGATTTAGGGCTTCAAATCGTAAATTGGATCAGTACCAGCGAAATCGGCAGCTGAAGTATCACAGATAGCTCCTGCGGCTGCATCTGCATCGCTAGTGAGCGCAGAATGCGATGTACCTCCCTCAAGTGTTGCTCCTATATGGTAAGACGAGCAAGTTGTTCCCGCACCAAGAGCGGCGTACTGGTAAGGAATAGGAGTTCCCGTAGTACTTAACGGGTCTGTTGGAACCGTTGAAATATACCCAAGCGTTACCAAGTTCGCAGTATTAAGTGCTGTTGGATAAGAACGACTAGCGTCATAGAAAAGCTCAAGCGCTAACTGAATCTGCTTTAAGTCTGCAATACGGCGAGCATCACGAGACTTTTGGCGGGCAGTATTCAAACTGGCTAATACGACAGAAGAAAGTACGCCAATGATGGCAATTACGACTAGAAGTTCAATCAATGTGAACCCTTTTTGTTTATTTTTTGTCATTTATTGCTAAAAACTAATAATTTAAATAAAAACGACCGTTTGTTTTAATAACTCCTTAAAGTATAGCAAAAATAGGGCTTTATGCTTTTTTAATGTGTGGATAAAGGGCGGAAAGCCAGCTTATTGGGAAACAGCTTATTAGACACAAATTTCTAATGTTCCTAAAAAGCTAACCCCTACAAGCTAATTTCCTCCTCCTATATACCCCCGGCGATGTCGTAAATGGGTATTAATACTGATGTAATAAGAAGACCAACGCCAACACCAAGGGCAATAATCATAGCTGGCTCAATAAGCTCAACCACAGTATCAACAGCGGTCTCTACCTCGCGTCTATAAAATTTAGCCAACATTTTTAGAATATATCCAAGTTCCCCTGTTTCTTCGCCAACTTTTATCATCTGAATCATGATTGATGGAATTTCCGCGGGATATTTACTAAAAGCATCCGAAAAGGCATTGCCCCCTTTAATAGCCTCCTGTGTTTCATTTAAAATTTTTTCATAAACCTTATTGCCCACCACACTAGAAGTTATTTCAATCGCATGGAGCATAGAAATACCAGAAGAGAGCATGGTATCCATATTGTCAGCAATGCGAGAAAGATAAAGTTTTTGATACAAGCCCCCCACAAACGGCAATGATATTTGCAAGCTATCAAAATAAACTCTTCCTCCTTCTTTAGAATTTAAGCGAATAAGATAAAGAACCCCTAACACCAAAAAGACTAAAATAAAAATACCATAGTCGATAAGAAAATCACTTATGCCAATTACTAATTTTGTATAAAAAGGAATTGCTTGTCCTGACTCTATAAGAATAGAGGAAAGTTTTGGAATCACGAGAGTCAGCATCATAACCATAACGGCAATAAAAGTTATGATGACAAAAGCCGGGTAAATAAGGGCGTTTCTTGTTTTTATGGTCAAACCGTAAGAGCGGTCTAAATAATCAGCCAAATAAGCGAATGTTTGATTCAATTTTCCAGACTCTTCGCCCGCATGAACCATATTGACATAAAACGGCGAGAATATATTTGGATGTTTATTCATGGCAGTAGATATGGGTATGCCAGTCTGAATATCGTCGGCCACTTGGGTGATGCTCTTTTGAAGAACAAGATTTTTTGATTCACTACCCAAAAGACGAAAGGTTTTTACCGCCGATACCTGGGCCTCAAACAAAGTAGATATCTGACGGGAAAGAATTACGACATCCTTAAGGGCAACACCACTACTAAAAAAAGAAAAATTCTTTTGAAGAAACGGCTGAGTGTCTTCTTCCTTAACCGAAACTATAACGAGATTCAAGCGTTGAAGGGCGGCGATTGCCAAATCCTTACTTTGAGCATCAATTGTTCCTTCTTTTTTAGCCCCACCGGCCTCTATTACTGTATATTTAAATACCATTTTTTTAGTTATTTAGCGTCTTGCATTTAGGCGGTTAGCTCATAGGTATTGTAACATCTGCGTTTGTATTTTTATTTACTGACCACTAACCCCCTAATAGCCAACCACCCCTTATATAAGCCGCTCAAGACCCCTAGGATTAAAGGAAACTGCATATGCGTCTTCAACGCTTATTTCTCCGGCCCGAACGAGTTCAACTAAAGACCTATTCATGTCTATCATTCCTGACTCGGAACCTGTTTCAATTACCACATCAATTTCGTGCGTTTTCTTTTCTCGGATAAGGTTGGAGACGGCATTATTATTTAGAAGCAGTTCGTATGTTGGGATAAGACCACCAGAAATTCTTTTAATTAAGCGTTGTGAAAAAATACCGAGCAAACTACCCGCAAGCTGTAATCTTATCTGGTCCTGCTGTCCAACTGGGAATGAGTCTATAATGCGTTCTATTGTCTGCGAAGCATTGTTAGTGTGGAGAGTGGAAAGCACTAAGTGTCCTGTTTCTGCGGCGGTAACTGCCGTTGAAATAGTCTCTGGGCTACGCATCTCGCCCACCATAATTACATTCACATCCTGCCTGAAAGACTGCTTCAGTGCTATATGAAAATCTTTAGTGTCAAGGCCAACTTCCCTTTGGTCTATAATTGATTTATTATTTTCAAAAATATATTCAATTGGATCTTCTATGGTAACAATGTGTTCTCTACGCTCGTTGTTTATAAGATTAACGAGCGATGCAAGCGTTGTTGATTTTCCCTGTCCCACTGGGCCAACGATAAGAAAAAACCCTTGGCGTTTTCTAGATATTTCTTCGAGCGCCGGGGGAAGGTTAAGTTCTTGAAGTTCTTTAACTTTTGGAATAAGGCGCATTGCGATGGCAACTACCCCGCCATGAAAAAAAGCATTGCCACGCAAGCGCGCTATGTTTTTAAAAGCATAAGCGAAATCAGTCTCCTGGTCTTTCAGAAATCTTTCAAATTTTTCTTGAGGTAAAAGTTCTTTTAAAAGTCCGAGTGCATCCTCTTTACTATATGGCTGGTGCTTAACAAGAGTAATAAGCTCTCCAGAAATACGAATCGAAGGTGAACGGCCCGCAGAAATGTGAAGGTCCGATCCAGCTTCGCGGACTACTGTATTTATAAGCTCCTCAATTTCTTTTTTGTAATCCATTTTACCCTCCTAAATTTTTAAATTACTAATAAAGCTTACACTAAACCTTAAGATTCTACTATTTAGTTTAATTAATTTTAAATTCATATATTTGTAAAAAATTTCTTGCCCACCTACGTTTCCTTAGGAAATGTTGGTGGGTGAAGCGGGTGAATTACTTTTGATCTAATATTTCACGCACTTGAGCAATGACTTCCGAGGGCGTGGCCGAGGCTTTTACAATATAGCCAGCGGCACCCAATTCCTTCCCACGCTCAATATCAGATTTCTGTCCACGATTTGAAAGGATAATCTTACAGGCCTTGGGAGCAATATTGCTTTTATTTATTTTTTCTAGAAACTCAAAACCATCCATTTGGGGCATAACTATATCAATTAGCATTATGTCTGGGGTGAGCCCTTCTTTTAATTTGTCCAAGGCGATATCAGAACCGAGTGCCGTTTCCACGTCAAAATTAGATTCGCTAAATTTAAGCGCATACATATCAACCAAAAAATTATCATCGTCTATAATAAGGATTTTGTATTTTTTGTCTTGTGCCATATTCGTTATAAATTATATCACAAACATTTTTTTACAAAGTGTTCACTTCCTGAAAAGGAACGATGCCCGCGGCGCTCTTTAAAATTGCATCTTCTTTCATGGTAAGCATACCCTTGGCACGGGCCTTCTTCCAAATAGCGTCTTCTGTGGGATTGGTAAGAATAATATTCTGTATATCATTATCAATTTTAAGAACTTCGTAAACGGCAATGCGGCCACGCAAACCAGAAGGGCAGGTGGGTGATGGTTTAGCCTCATGAACGCTCGAAATAGACATTATTTCTCTGCGTTTTGGTTCTGGTAAATCATCAAATTGCCTCCCTATCATCACCTTAAGACTGCCTTCGATTGGAATAGCACTTTGCGAATCATGGCAAATGACGCGCACCAAGCGTTGAGCCAAGGCGAGGATAAGCGTAGGAGCAATAAGATACGGGTCAACCCCCATATCAATGAGTCGGGGAATAACTCCAATAGAATTGTTAGTGTGAACTGTTGACAAAACAAGGTGTCCAGTAAGCGCGGCTTGAATAGCGAGCTGGGCAGTTTCTTTATCTCTTATTTCACCAACCATAATGATATCGGGGTCTTGACGAAGAATAGACCGAAGCCCACTAGCAAAGGTGTAGCCTATCTCTGGCAAAACCTGAGACTGGCTCATGTCTGGAATATTATATTCAACTGGGTCTTCAAGAGAAACAACATTTTTTGTCTCACGGTCAAGCTCATTTAGCATTGAATAAAGAGTGGTCGTTTTACCAGAACCAGTTGGACCAGAAAGAAGTATCAGACCATAGGGACGCTGTATGGCTTCACGCACAGCTGAAATTCCATCCTTGGAAAGCCCAAGATCTTCAAGGGACTTAACCCCTTTTTGGGTATCAAGAATTCTCATTTCAACTTTTTCGCCGTAGTAAGTCGGGAAAGTTGAAACACGAAAATCAATTTTTCTACCGTCAATGCGCGCGGCAAATCGTCCATCTTGCGGTTTTCTTTTCTCGTCAAGCTTAAGGTTAGCCAGAATCTTTACGCGAGCGACAACTGCGCTGTATACCTCTACTGGAAGAAATAAGCTGGTATGCAAAACACCATCAACGCGAAATCTTACCTTAACCTTATCTCCGGCATTTTCAATGTGTATATCAGAAGCACCGCCTTCGGTCGCATGCCGCAGTACAACAGCTACGATTTTTGTTACCGGAGCATCCTCAATTATTTTTGTGGAAAGGGGAACTTTTTTGCCAACGCCTAGCTCTATCCCCTCATCTTGTCCCAGTGTCACCCCAGCAGCATCAACTAATTCTTTATCAAGCTCAGAGAGGGCTCTGGTAACTTCGCCCGTCAGACCTTTATAGTTCCCGATAACCAACTCAAAATCACTTTTTGAAATTAAAAAAATCTTAAAGGGAATTCCCATTTTTGAAGAAATAAACTGAAGAGCATCGCGGGCTTCAATGTTATCTGGGTCGGTCATGCCAACTTCAAGCACGCCGTCCACTACACCCAGCGGAACAAAATTGTAAAAAGTGGCAGATTCTTCGGGAACATATTTAAGTGCTTCAAAAGATATGCCTTTGCTATCAATAGTGCGAGATGGAATTTTTAAATATTCACTCCTTATGGAAAGAAGGTCCTTTTCTAATATTCCGCGAGTTTTTAGTGTCTCCTCAAGCGAAACATCCCTAGCGTTGATTTCTTTGTTGATACTATCTATTTCGCTTTTTTTTATAAAGCCCTTTTTTGCAAGTTCATCTAAAAAACTCATCTCGTTTAAAACCAAGTCGCGGTCGTAGCGGCTAGTGTATAACTATTATTAAAAAATTGATTCATCGCTGTAATACAATATTTATTTTGACAAACAAGGATGTGCAGGAGAGTATTCTTTTATACACACGCTAGTGATGGCAAAACATTATCCCCGATTATATTATACCGAATTTGCTCGACCGCGACCTCCAGCAGGACTAATATCTTTCAAGGTGCCCGTTTCTTCGTGGCGGATTCTACCAAAGCATTATTCAGAGCTAATCGGAGCAAATGGGTTGACGCGACCAGTCGTCCCTGTTTTTGGTAAATTTATAGTAAAATCCTGCAAACTAGTAAAAAGTCTTGAAGAGAAAATAGACTCATCAAGCCTAATATTGTTTAAATTAAGGAGAACGGCCAAAAGGTCTTTCCCTTTAGTATCCTCCTGGGAAAGGGCTGATACTTTTTTTGTCAAAACATCGCTAGGGCCTTCACTTTTGAAGAAAAAAGTGTAGATAAAAAATGACACGGCAAAAATAAGAATCCCGATTATTATATTTTTTCTTTTTTGTATAAAATCTTTCATCTCGTTATTTTAACTATTTTAACCAATATGTCCTTATCCCTATATCATAATGGTAAGCTCCGCCATCAGAAGCGGAAATGGATATATTTTGAATATCAACTATCCGAAGACTTTTTTCCAAATCAGAAATAAACGATATAAAATTTGAATACGAGCCATCTATGGAAAAAGTAAGCACAACTGACCCGTATGTCTTTTCATCCCTGCCTATTAAATCACCTCCTTTCTTATTGCCCGCATCGCCAGAAATAGTTATATTCCTTACTGGCATACCATACCTAGAAGATATTTGATCAATTTCAAGAATCAATCTAACATTATCAACGTTGTTTGGAAGCATTCTCTCCAGACGATCAAGATCCGTTACGGGAAAAGAGTTATATTTAGCAAGGAGTTGGTCTCGCACTTCTTGTAGTTTTTTAGAATTATCAAGGGCATCTTCATAAGATTTTTTCTCTATCGTAAGCTTTTTTGTTTCCTGATAAGCAGGGTCGGTAAAAAAATAAAATATCGCTACGGCCGTTATTAGGAGTAAAGTTGGGAATACAATTCTAATCATAATTATTATTGGTTTGATGGATCGTCTGAGCGATCAAGAAACGATTTGTACGACAATAAGGAAGGATTAATAACGGCAGATAGATTAAACGTTACATTGCCAGAACCGTCCAGATTGAGGTCAGAAAAAATGTGTTGAGAGACATATTTATTGTTTCCTAATATATCAGACTGTAACGCCACATAAGAATAGTTGCGCGCCTGTCCGCCCATATTGAGTTCTATTTTTTTACTGCTAGAAATACTATAACTCATCGTGCTAAAACGAACCGAGGGAATAGTAGTGGTTTCAAGCATCTTAAAAACCGGTGAAAGAACGATGTGGTTATTTAATATCTCATTAGCAGATTCTATCCTTCTATTCAGCCTCTCAAGCTCCACGATAAGCGTCGGGTCAAAAGCTTTCTGGGCGCTTTGGAGCAAGTCACTATCTTGGGTTATTTGAGTATTTAGAAAATTTTTATAGAAATAAACTCCTATCCCCCCAAAAAGACTGACAAAAAAAACGACAGTCGTAATTAATGTAAAAATCCCAACCGGAACCTCGCGGACAACCGCGTCCTTTGCAAGCGATTTCTTTGGTATAAATGATGTTTGAGAATCCATGATGGCTTTTAAGGAACAAAGTGACTATAAAAACATCACCCAGTCTCCTTTTTCTTCAAAACTTTCCTTTTACATTATATTATATTATTTGCTAAATTGCCCACTTTTCACCAGATATTATGGGGCGAAAGTGCTAAGCCAAGAAAATCATATCTGCCAACCATTACGCTCATTAATTTTCTAGACGTCTTGCAACTTCCGTAAGGCAAGACCTATCGCTACGGCAAATTCAGGCCCAGCTTCTTTTAGCAACCCTTCTAAAAATGCGGGCGCTTCAACCTTAGAAAATGGGTCCCCATAAACAATTTCCGCCTTGAGCATTTCTTTCGCTTTATCGCGAAATCCGGGTAAAAGCACTCCCCCCCCCGTTAACACTACTTTCCCGATTGTTTTACTGAACTTTCTCTCGTAGTTTAATAATACCCTATTTATTTCAGAAAAAATATAATCTGTGGATAGGGAGATTGTTTCCTTAATTTGATTGTTGCCATTTTGTTCAAGCAAGCCATGTTCTCTTTTAATTTTTTCCGCCTCTTCCATGCTGACGCCCAAAGATTTAGAGAGAGACAGGGTGATATCTTGGGACCCGCGCCCGACAGAGTGTGAACTTTTTACTACTCCGTACTCTACGATAGAGAGTTTTGTAGTCCCCGCCCCCATATCAAGAACCATTACTAATTTCATGTCATGCCCAAAAGTCGAGCGAATTGTGGAAAACATTTCAATTTCAAAAAAAATGTTTTCAAGTTGAACACGATTCACCACATCCTGATACTTGCTGACTGTTTCACTATGAATGGCCGCGATTAAAACATCAATTTTTTGATTTTTTATATCCACAGGTTCTCCGTCTGCCCCCTCATATTCATCCGGGTGCGGAACAACCCACCAGTCAATAGAAACCTCCCCGATAGGTACGGGGATATATTTTCTGGCTTCAATGGGAATGATTGAATCAAGCTGACCCTCGGAGAGTTTCGGGAGCTGAATCATTGAAACAAGGCTTGCCGAAAAAGGAATGGAGAGCGCCGCGTTTTTAGTAGTGATGTTGGATTCTTTTAATATGTCCGCAATAGCCTCTGCTAATTTTTCTGCTGAAAGATTGGTCATCTGGCCCACGGCGAGGTCAGCATATGGTCCTAGAGCAAGTTCTCCGTATGTTTCAAGGATGGCTTTACCTCCTTTTTTCTTAAGCTGAACTACCTTTATAAAAGAGGACCCAATGTCAATACCAATCGCGCTAATTTCCTTAGATTTAAAAAAATCCGTTAACTTTGATAGGTTTTTAAGAGGATTCTCCATGAAAATATTGATTCTAATTATATGAGTACATATAATTGGTTCGCTCAGTCGAAATGTATAAAGCAATAGCTTTTTTCACTTCTCCCTCGTTGCCAATTATAACATGTGACAGCTATACCATGATATATTTTAAACATTATGAATATAGGGATATATTTAGAGAAATTTTTCAACTTCCTTTTTCCAAAATACTGCGGTAAATGTGGCGTTGAGGGAACATATCTCTGCCTCGCTTGTCTTGCAAAAATTCCGCCGGCGCAATTTAGCGGGAACTCCGGCATTTCCGCGCTTTTTGATTATAGAGACCCCGCCTTAAGAAAGGCCTTATGGAGACTAAAATATAATGGTGTAAAAGAATTAGCAGAAACAATGGGAAAGCTTTTATATGAAAAAATGATCTATGAAATGTCTGAAGAAATGCAGTTTAAAAAAATAAACGATATTATTGTCGTGCCAATTCCACTCTCTCAACACAAGTTGAGTGAGCGCGGGTTCAATCAGGTAGCACTGATTGCCGAAGAAATGCTAAAAAATGACAGTGAGGGGCTATTTTCCTATCATCCGAATTTGCTTATCAAAAATCGCGACACAAAAAGCCAAATGACGATAAAAAACCGCGCGGAGCGCCTGAAAAATTTGTCGGGCTCCTTTTCCGCTAGAGACAAAAATATATTGCGAGGAGCTTATGTCATCGTCATAGACGACATCACCACGACGGGAGCAACGCTGAATGAAGCAATAAAAGTTTTACACGAAAACGGAGCCAAAAATGTTCGCGCTTTTGCTGTGGCGCATTAGAAAATTACTATAGCGACATTGCCCGTATTGCAAACGGCATAAAATAAGAGTTGAGTTCTTTTTCCCCGATTGAATAATTCGGTAAGGCTGAAATCATATCCGAAACAATTGACCTTAAAATTTCAGCTTCACTTTTTCCGCCGCCGATATTTGGCTTAGCAACTATTGAATCAATTATTTTTATGGCGCGCTCCGCACTCGACTTTGCAAGTTCATTCTCCCCGCGTTCTTTGAAAGAAAAAAGACGCGACATTTCACTGCCAAGATTGGCCATTAAAAACAAAGTTGTTCTTTCGGTCTTCATATTATTAGTTTTTCTATTATCTCCTTCATTATACGTCGCGTATCCTCGTTTTCAACAATCATACTTTTGTTGTCGGCCGATGGGCGGATATTTATAAGAGAAGTGTATTCAATCCAATCATCTCCGGAACGGCTGGGATACAAGTTAAACCCCCAGACAGAACTCTGGCGGGACCCGTTTTCTATAAGAATCACATTAGCGTCCATGTGATATTCACCACCGAGGGCCAGTATTTCTTTTTCCAAATCCACAACTCCCTTGACCATTTCTTCGTAAAATTCCTTCCCAATTTCAAGCGCCTCCGCACGGGTTATGGGTTTCTCTATAATCTTTATATTCATTATGTGTTCAATAATACCAAATTAGGCTTTAAAATTATACAATATATATGGAATGACTTTTAAGGAGCGCCGTGGATTCAATCGCAATGAGTGGGAAGGATGCTCTTTTAGTACTTGAAAAAAGTCTGTTTAGCAATCTCTGGCCATTTGAGCTCTGCGATTCTCCTGAAGAGAATTTAAAAATGTAAAAAAGCTACGGGAGAGAGGGGTATGTTTTCAAATGCGTGAAATTCAATTTTTATTTTTACGTATTTCTCGACGGCACAGTCAAATCGGCCGAGGAAACTTCTCACAACTGACGTCTAACCAGCGTCAGTTTTTGTTTATTTTATACTGTGATAAAGTGTCCTCACTGGAGGCGTGGCTATGAAATATAAACTGCTTTAGATTTCATCTGATTTTGCCGAAAGGCAAAAATAGTCCTTATCTCGCTATGCGAGATTGACTATAAGGAAGCCCGTAGGGCGAAGCCGTCGACGAGTAATACGAGGAGACGTGGCTGAGTGGTCGAAAGCGCCTCACTGCTAACGAGGTAGGGTGTAAAAGCTCTCGTGGGTTCGAATCCCACCGTCTCCGTATCGATAATTTTGAATATCTTTTGATATTTAAAATTGGCGACTGTTGGGAGTGGTGGGGTTCGAAGGGAGCGAGTGACGCAGCTCCCCGGGATTTTCCATAAGAAAATCGAATCCCACCGTCTCCGCCAGATGTCCAAATTAGAACCTAATTTATGCTAGTACAAAAATTCGACAATTTTCTACAATCAGTTGACCTTAAATCCTATCGTGATATGTATAGGCCTATTAAAATTGTGGAAATGGATTTGCCTAAAGAAGTTCAAGCTATCAATATGCTTTACAAAGTATATTGGGACCAAAAGAAGTTCCTGTCTTTTGAAGATTTTTATAAAGAGTATTTAAATTCTCAAAAAACAGAAATTGAATCTTTTAGACAAAAAATAACAATGTGCAAGGATTGTTTTTATCGCGGACTTCCTGCAAGAATTTATAGAACATGGGCAAGTATTATTACTCAAATCCATGCTGGCTATGTAGCCGAATCGGTTTTCGGTGAAGGTACGGTCGCAATGTCGGGCGAGCTTGACCATCAAGGAGCTGATTTTCAAGTTAGATATAAAGGAAAAATTTTAAACTACCAAGTTAAGAAGAAATCATTTAGCGGAGAGGTAAGACGTGGTAAGGGTGGAGTTAAAAATAAAATAGAAGGGCAATTTATTGATATTAATTACGAA
>Ga0154938_115_pt2 | contig 47584 bp, 58 predicted proteins | sample RifCSPhighO2_01_FD_105906 | JGI IMG/M metagenome (GOLD analysis project Ga0154938, IMG submission 105906) | Candidatus Lloydbacteria bacterium RIFCSPHIGHO2_01_FULL_41_20 | reverse complement strand
CCACTTCATTCCACTGCATCCCATTATACTCCACCAGCTACCACTGCATAGCACAGTTATCCACACCTATACCATGACGACATAAGTTATTAAAAATAAAGTCATAGTATAGGTGCATAAAAAGTACCTATGAAAAACAACAATATTTGGAGTAGAATAAGGAAGCAGATTATTGATTTCTGCGAATATATGATTTGGAAAATAACCGAACGACACCTTTTATATAAATTACGCCAAAAACAACGAAGAAAATCAGAGGGGCGTGGTTGGTTTGGTAATGAATGGCGAAGTGGAAATTTTTGGGATTATTTGCGTAAAAATTACGGTGTTCATAAAGAAGAATTTAAACAAGAGCTTTTTGCGGAGGAATTTGGATATATTTGGTATACCAAGTGGCTCAAGGCGTTATATCAAAAATGTCGCCCTGTTTATCATGAGTATTTTACTGCCGATTTAAAACTGACCTTAGAAAACCTTATAAAAAATGGGTATATAACTGAAACATCTAGACCCGAAGGGATTTTTATAAAAGAAGATGCCGAAAAAGTACGACCAATACTTGCTTGGTACTATTATCCAAAGATAATTTTAGAATGGGAACCCACAAGAGATTTGATTGGAAAAGCTATTAAATGGATAGTAATTTTCATTCTCGGTTTTTTGGGTATTTCTGCTATTATTAACAAATGAAAAAAATAAGTCCTATTTTACGAGTTGTAATAGAGCACCAAGCAACAAAGAAAAGCGGAAGCTGTCGTTGCCTCGGTTGTTGTAGTGGAAAACAAAGCCACCCCAGTAGGATTGTGAATATTTCTTTAGAATAGACTTATACATTTTTAAGCTTGCGATGATTACCCTCTCAAGTTATCTTCTACTTTAAAATATTTATCTGTTAGTTTTTTGATTCTGTTTCTTTAATTTTCTTTAACCTAGTTTCATGCCATATATCGTGAACTATCTTCACAATTAAAACCACCCCTAATATAGCGAGAATTGGCTCTGCATCGTAATATAAATCCCATAATATTTTTCCAATTTCCATGATTAGCAAATCATACGCTAATACGACTGACTATTCAATTCTTTATGTCGCTAAGGTATTAACTTGCGAGGTTTAGCCTCGCAAATTATAAAATTTCCTAACCAACTACCTACTCCCTCGGGCGCATTGTCGGAAACAGAATTACTTCTTTTATATTCTTGGAATCCGTAAGAAGCATTGCAAGACGGTCAACGCCAATACCCACTCCTCCGGCGGGAGGCATTCCATATTCCATTGCTTCCAAATATTCTCCGTCGGATGGAGAAATGTCTTTCTCTCCCCCCCTTCTTTTTTTCTCTTGTTCGTCATAACGGGCGCGTTGATCAATCGGATCGTTTAATTCCGAAAAAGCATTTACTATTTCAATTCCCCCGGCAACAAGTTGAAATCTGTCAATAAATTTCGGATTATTTTCTTTTCTCTTGGCAAACGGCGAAAATGCCACGGGATAATCAATAATAAATGTCGGTTGTGTCAAACGCGGACGACAAACTTTTTTATAAATATTATCCATTATTTTTTCAAGCGAATCTGTCAGCTTTACCTCCACGGCAAGTTGATTGGCCTTGTGCGACAATTCTTGACGAGTGGCATTTTCCGGATGAGAAATAAGGGCATAGCGTTTTAAGAGATCAAAAAATGAAATTTGAACAAATTTTTTGGAAAAATTAATTGTGGTCCCGTCATAAGAAACAACCCCTTTCTTAGAAATCTTTTTTACTATAGTACGGAGCATTTTTTCCACAAACGCCATTTGCAGTTTGGCGTTGCTGTAGGCCTCGTAATATTCAAGCATTGTAAATTCCGGATTGTGCGTAACATCAATGCCCTCGTTCCTGAAATTGCGCGACAATTCATAGACTTTCGAGAATCCGCCAACCAGAAGTTCTTTGAGGTAAAGTTCCGGGGCAATACGCAGATACAAATCCATATCCAGATAGTTGTGATGTGTTTTAAACGGCTCGGCCAATGCTCCCCCAGGAAGAGTTTGTAAAATAGGTGTTTCCACTTCCAAAAAATTTTCTTTATCTAAATACTCACGGAGCGACGATATAATGGATGCCCGCGTGATAAATCGTGCGCGAACTTCAGGAGACATTAGAGTATCAAGGTATCTTTTCCTAAATCGTTCTTCAACATCCTGAAGACCGTGCCATTTGTCTGGTAGCGGGCGCAAACTCTTGGCGAGCATTTTCCATTCGCGGACGAGAATTGTTTTTTCTTTTCTTTTCGTTAGAAAAAGTGGTCCACGTACTTCTATGAAATCTCCTATGTCTACCGTACCCTCAAAAAGAGAAAGCGTTTTATTATCCATCTCCCCTTTTTTAAAAAGTCCCTGGAATGTTCCCGTGCCGTCAAAAAAATTAAAAAATATTATAGACCCTTGCCCGCGCAACGCTGTAACTCGCCCAACCAAAGAAATCCCTTTTTTCTTTTTTGAAAGTTTGGCGAAAGAAGAGCTCGCTTCAAAAAGTGTCGCTTCGCGATTTGTTTCTATTGGATAGACATCAATTCCTTTCAACTTAAGCGTTTCTAATTTCTTTAAACGCTCGTCTCGTAGTTCTTCTAATGAAGCCATTTTGGGTAGTTGTTAGTTAATAGTTTTTAGTTGATAGAAATTAAATGAGGAAAAATTGAAAATTAGAAATTGAAAACTGAAAATTACCGCCACTATTCTATATCCACAATTGTATACTCAACCGTTCCTTTAGGACTCTTAAAAACAGCTGTATCTCCTTTCTTTTTACCATGAAGAGCGACGCCCAGCGGAGAAGAATTAGAAATTTTTCCAGTACTCATGTCCGATTCCTCGGAACCAACAATCTGAAACTTTTGTTTTTCAGAACTTCCTTTCTTTTGAACTACAACAGTAGAACCAGCCTCAACCATATTTGAATGGTGCTTAGAAACAACCACCGCCGATTTTAAAATCTCTTCTAATTTAGCTATACGTTCTTCAGTATTAGCCTGATCTTCACGCGCTTGTATGTATTCGGCGTTCTCGGACAGGTCGCCTAACGACTTGGCAAACTCCAAAGCGTCGGCAACCTCTTTGCGTCGAACTTTCTTTAGGTGCTCAAGTTCTTTTTCAAGCTCTTTTCTCTTTTCGGCACTCAAATATTCCATAGTGAGGGAAAGTATATCATTTGGCGTTATAAAAACAAATAATAGAATAGGGGGTTGACGACAAACCTTTATTACCTTGTTATCGCGACTTTTTTCCCATATTATCTCTATGAAAACATTTTAAAAGGAGATTGTATGAAAAGCTTCTTCTATGTAGCCTTCACAAGCTACGCCAACCTTCTTCTCCTCGCTAAAACAAGTGGCGAAAAAGTTCCAGCCAAGGGCGAGAAAATGGAGCTTGATTTCGACAATCCGGATACGGAATTCATCGAGGGACTTTGGGGGAAAGAAAGTGCCAAAGGTTCTTTCTCTTTCACAGTCACGGGAAACACAATTATGGCAAAAGACTTCAATGGTCTGCCGATAATTGAGTCGCAGTTCGCATATGAATTTCCATAGAGCCCGTTTTGGCGGGCTTTTTTATTTACAAAGTTTAATTGACTTGTTTGTGTAAAAATTGTATGAATTAATTCAAGTTAGTTCGTCAAAATATACTTGGGGGAAAAATGAAAAGAATCATCTTTTTAGTGGCAGTATTCGCACTAACATTGAACTCTGCCTTAGCATCCACTTCGAGGCAAGAAGTAAAAAGGGCGTTCAATAGCGACAAGCTCTGTTCCAATATTTCTCTTTATTTGGCGGATATGGTTTTTGCCGGGACAGAAAAAGAAAAAATATTGAAGTATCTGTCTTCGGGAGTCAATAGTTCCATGGCATCGGAACAGACCAAAAATATGACTTTCTATTTATCGGAACGTCTTATAGATTCTGCCTACAACACCCATCTCTTCAATAAAAATGTTGGATCCATATACACCAGAACATTTAGGGAGTGTAAAGACTACGCAGAAAAATTAAAGCCCGCCCCAAAAAAGGAGTAGATTCACGATTTAAAGTCCCGATTCGCGCAAGTGGTCGGGGCTTTTTTATTTTTAATTTAATCAAACTATCCCCCTATTCGCTACAATTAGAGAGTAATTTCTACTGTCTACCCCCTATTTAAGATACTCCGGCGTATTAACCACCATCCAATCCAAAAGTCCTCGCATAACAAAGAGTCCTCCTTGCGTATTGTGAACCGGGCCGCGCTCCATTACCACAACAAACGCGTAGCGCGGATTTTCATAAGGGAAAAATCCTGTTACCCAGGAATTTACATAACTTTTAGCCGTGCCAAGTTCTGCCGTTCCAGTTTTGGCGGCAACATTGATTCCGTACATATTGAGTCCCTGCGCCGTTCCTCCCTCATTGACGCCCGCTCTCATCCCTTCCTTAATAACGGTAAAAAAATTTTTATTTATATCCAAAACTTTCCTTGGAAAATCGGCCCCCGCGAAAAGATGCGGGGTCAGGAGAATCCCTTCATTTGCGATGGCGGAAATTGCGCGCACCATCTGAACCGGCGTTACTTGAAAACCATATTGCCCGATTGCAGTATGGTATGTGTCTCCTAAAAACCACTGTTCCCCTTTAAAATTTTCAGCTTTCCACTCTGGGCTGGGAATTACCCCGTCCATCTCCCCAGGTAAATCTATTCCTGTTTCAGACCCTAACCCAAAAAGACGAACATACTTTTCAATATTAACAATGCCTAGCCCAGGCTGGTCTTGGTATCCTCCGCCAATTTCATAAAAATAAACGTCCGATGACACGGCGATAGCACGCCTCATATCCACTAGCCCATGTGCTTTCCAATCATTAAACACGGATTTCTTATCTGGGAAATATGGATTAGGAATTGAAATTGACCCCGTAGAGAGAATTTCTTTCCAGGGAGTTATAATTCCTTCGGCAAGTGCGCCTAAAGCCAAATATGGCTTCACTATAGACCCGGGAGTGTAGAGACCAGAAACAGCGCGGTTTAAAAACGGCTTCCTGGTATCGGCGATAAGCGCGTTAATTGCTTTAATATTACTGCCGTCGGAAAGCAGGTTTGAGTCGTATTCGGGGTAACTGACAATTGATAAAATTTCACCGTTGTTAACATCCATAATAATCCCAGAACCACTTTTAAATCCAACCTGTAGGGCAAGGTCGTTTATTAGTTTATAAAATTTTTCTTGAACACGCGCATCGATGGAAAGGGTTAAATTCTGCCCGTTTTGGGGGGGCAAAACCGTGCCTTCAGAAACTATATCGCCCAAAGCGTCGGTTTCTATAAGCTTTGAGCCGTTCTCTCCTTTTAAAAATTCATTATACGAACTTTCAATTCCATCACGGCCAAAAATTTCCTTCTGCCAGTAGTTTCCGCTATCATCTTTCCTTGGGTGGCTGACATACCCCAAAATATGGGCGAGTCCGGGAGTATCCTTGTATGTGCGAGAATAAAAATTTTTTTGATCTTTGCTCTCTTTATTCCAAACAAGTTCTACCTTATTTCGATCATAAATAACACCCCTATCGCCAAAAATTGTAATTTCAAGTAAACGGTTGTTTTCACTTTTTTGTCGGAAACTGGCTCCATGTAACACCTGAAGAAAAACCGTCTTGCCCAAAAAAATAAGAAGTATTAGAAAAAAAAATCCGCCAAGAATAAGCGCTGTTTTCTTTGGAATCGGCCTTTCTAGTCGCCCTTCAAACTGTTGAGTGTCAAAATCCGGACTGTTGCGCGAATCTAAGAAAATCTCGTCTGGGGCGATTTCGTGGTTAAAATTACTTTTTTTACGAGACATTCTATTCAGCATATAAGATAAGACGTTCCCTCAATCCATCCACCACAAAATAAATAATTAGGGCCATGATTGTTATCGCAAACGGTACGCCAAGCATATTTATGACGCCACCGCCATATATAAGGTCAAAACAAAACATAATAAATACATATTCGTAAAAATATTTAAATCTGAAAAGAAAAAAAATACCAATAATTAACGGGATCCAAAATGGCAGAAAAAAAACGGAAAAAATAAGAAATAAATCTGAAAAAATACGAACGTAAAGCATATTATTTAATTTTTTCTATCTCCACGAAGCGAAGTGACTGAAAAGACACGGGGGCTTCAACCAAAATTTCCACAAAAGGGTCCCGCGGATCTTCCACCACTTTTGTAACATACCCGAGGATTGAACGCTCAAGGGTTGGGGCTATCACGGCATCCCCTTCTTTTATTGGAATGGCTTTGGATAAAGTGGCCTCGAAACTTCCACCACCGCGACCAATAAGTTTTATGGAGGTATAACTCTCTCCTATTCTTGCGTCAAATTCCCGCCCAGGGGTTGAGAAAAGTGAAACTATGGAAGTATTTGCATATACTTTTTCTACCGTACCTAAAAGTGTGTCGCCATTTGCAAATACGTGATTCCCAGATTGGATTCCCAAGTTTTCGCCAATATCAATAATTAGAGTATCGTACGGGGAACGGTTCGGACGCGCAACGACTTGCGCGAGAATTAATTGTTTATTTCCACTTCTTCCAAAAATTTTTTTAAGAGAATCATTCTCTTGTTTTATAAGTTCGTATTCTCTTAACAAGGCATCGCGGTTGGCTAACAAATTTTTTAGACTTTGATTTTCATTTGTAATAATAAATTTCTGTTTAAATGCCAAACGATAAATTTCTATATTTTTTGATATGGCGCTTTCGGGTCCGGAAATAGCCCAAAAAACTGACGAGGCTGTACCGGCAAGTCGGTCAAGCGACGACGGTACAATAAGGAAAAGTGAGACAACCAAAATAATTGTTAAAAAAGGAATGAAAAACCGCTCCAGTTTGCTTTTCAACTTTTTATCTTGGCGGTAAATCATCTTGAGAATCAATTAAAATATCTCGGTGCGCATCCATATCTTCAAGAATTATGCCAGTACCACGGGCAACGGCTGAAAGCGGATCTTCGGCAATATAGATGGGAATCTTTAAGGTTCCTTTTAAAAGCGTGGTTAGTCCCTGAATAAGCGCCCCGCCACCAACGAGGACAATTCCTCTGTGCATAATGTCGGACAAAATTTCGGGCGGCGTGTCTTCCAAAACTTCTTTAACCGAATCAACTAAATTGCCAATTGATTGCGCAACCGATTCGCGTATATCAGAATCGGTAATTATAACTTCGCGGGGAAGCCCTGTAATTAAATCCCTACCCTTAACTGATGCTTCCATGTGGCCGTCCGGCACCACCGAACCAATGGCAATCTTTACGCTCTCGGCAGTTTTGTCTCCGATTAAAATTTTAAATTCATCACGAAGATAAGAAATAATATCCTGGTTTAGTCTATCGCCGGCAATTCTTAAATTTTTTGAACGAACAATCCCCGCAAGAGATATCACGGCGATGTCAGTAGTTCCTCCACCGATATCTATAACCATGGAGCCGACCGGGTCTTTGATTGGGAGCCTTATACCAATAGCGGCGGCCATTGGCTCTTCAACAATATGAACTTCACGGGCGCCAGCGCCCCGTGCCGCGTCATATACAGCGCGCGTCTCAACATTAGTAATCCCAGAGGGAACGCCTATTACTACCCGCGGTTTCAGAAATTTGGGCGCCATTTTATTGGCTTTATTTATCAAATAAGAAAGCATTTCTTCCGTAACCTCAAAGTCGGAAATAACGCCATCAACAAGGGGGCGAATTGCCATGATATGCGCTGGCGTTCGACCCAACATTTCTCTTGCTTCAGCGCCTACTGCCACGACTCTCCCAGTTTTTTGATTGATAGCAACAACCGACGGTTCGTTGATGACTATGCCCTGACCGCGCAAATAAACAAGTGTGTTGGCAGTACCGAGATCTATCCCGATGTCATTTGAAAATAGTGAATAAAACTTATCTAGCATGCGATTGATTTTAAGTGAACGAAGTGAACATTAAAATCATCGTCCCGTCCTACTTTTGCTGTCACTATATATGCGACGCGCGTGGCCGTGAGGCGCGACCATGGGGAGCGTCGCAAGACCGGAGCGCGACGGCGCGAGGTAGGGTCGAAAGATTTTTCAGCAGAAAAATATTTTTGACTATGCGATCCTCCTTGGGCGAAGCGCGTCGCGGTAGAAATAATTTTAAAAATATTATTAATCATAAATCAGTATATATTTTCAAAAGTTGGACTGGGATAAAATATAAAAATTGCCAATTTTTTTACTTTTTTAAAAATTTTATAAGTGCCTTTTCGTCAACAACCCGCGTTTCTTTTTTCCCCCGTTCTTTTATTTCAACTCCCCCCGCCGCAACGCTTTTCTCGCTTATCACCGCACGATATGGAATTCCTATCAAATCGGCATCGGCGAATTTTTCTCCAGCGCTTATCCCTTTTCTTTCATCATAGAGTACTGTAATACCTTCCTTTTGTAAATTTTCGTAAATTTTCCTTGCCTCCGCGCCTGCAGGCTCCCCTTCTTTGGACAAATCAATCAAATGAACCATGAACGGAGCCACCTCTTTGGGCCATATAATGCCGCGTTCGTCGGAGAGAGCCTCGGCGATAACTCCCAAAAGCCGGGTAGTTCCAAAACCGTAACAGCCGACAATCGGGTACTTTAAAGAACCATCATCACCTTTGTATGTAAACTCAAAAGCGCGCGGATACTTATCTCCCAAATCAAAAACATTTCCAACTTCAGATGCCACTGCTTTTTTAAGCTTAGACTTTCCGCAATTAGAACATTTGTCACCTTCTTTTACTTTAGCTATTCCTGCATTAATACAATAATCACACGAGTCACAATAAAAAATTGTGTCTTCCCCAGCGTCCGTGAGAACCATAAATTCATAAGAAATTTTTTGGCTAAATGCTCCACCTGATGCTTCTGTTACTTTGGCAGTGAGTCCGCATCTCTTATATGCCCGAAAATAAGCCTTTTTTACTACCTCATAAAACTGCTCAAAATCCTTTTGAGACTCGTGAAAACTATACATATCCTTCATTCCAAATTCCCTGCCACGTATTATCCCCGATTTAGCCCTTAATTCGTCACGGTATTTCTGCCCAATCTGATAAATAGCAACAGGCAAATCTTTATACGACTGCACGAACTCCCCCGCTATAGGAGTTATGATCTCCTCCTCGCTTTGCCCAAGCGCGTAATCTTTTTCCGTTCTGCTTTTAATTTTAAAAAGTACATCAACGCTATCCCATGCCCCTGTTTGCTTCCACGGCTCACTCGGATGAAGTGTCGCCATACGAATTTCTTGTCCGCCGATAGCATCCATCTCTTCCCTGATAATATTTTCAATTTTATTCAAAACACGAAGTCCGAGCGGTAAATACGAATAAACTCCTGCCATTTCTTTATGAATAAAACCTCCTTGCGTCAGAAGTTTTGCGTTTTTTGAAACTTCGTCTGTCGGAGCGGTTTTTCTGGTCTTAGTAAAAAGTTTGGATTGCAACATGATGCTATTCTAGCGTGATTTTATTGAGACACAAAATGATTGACTTATTTTGTTTTTTATTGTATAAATAAAAAAGACAACTTTGGGAGAGCCCAATGAGAAAAATTGAGACGAATGATGGAATGTTGTTTATTTCTCAGCAAATCTTTCAGGAGTACCAAACAAACGCTAAGGAGATAGGCATCGAATTAAAGCAAGTAATTGAGGATTCAATCGAAAAGCTTTTTTTGGACCGGGTCACCGGAGGAGTTACTTCCTTTTTCAAGAAGTGGAAAAAGACGAAGGAAGGTGTCGCCATACTGGACGCTCATGGCCATAGGGAAAAGGGAACCTGGTTTTTTCACGATGGGAAACAAAAACGAACCGTTCAATCTTGGATAAATGGTGTGGACGGGACATATGGCACTCTAGTCCTTCTTGTCTGTGATGAATCGGTCATCTATAACCTACCAAAAACAAAATCCTCAATCTTGTTCCTTCCCGATGGAATTGTAAGAGGGGGAGGCAAATTCAAAGTCTTTGGTCTTGAGCATCACTTTTCGCTTATCCATCCAACATACGGCGAAATTGATGACTATACTGTCGAGGACGCTGAACGGAAACTACTGACCATCTCTTAGCGGGGGTGGTCTTTTTTTTGTTTTTGATTAGTATATAAGCCGTAGGATATCATGATATGTCACTACGAGCATGAGCCCAATCAAAAATATAAAGCCTAAGGCATTTACAATGTTTAAAAATTTAGGCGGTATCGGTCGGCGAATAACGCTTTCAATAAGAATGAAAAATGCTCGTCCGCCATCTAGCGCCGGAAACGGGAGAAAATTCAGTACCGCCAAGTTCACGGAAATCAGCGCGACAAAAGAAATCAAATAAGAGAATCCGAAAGAAGATGCTGTGCCGACAAGTCCAACGATGCCAACCGGTCCGGTGAGAGATTTTATATCCGCCTCTCCTACCACGGCTTTTTTTACTAAACCATAAAGTCCTTTTACCGTGAGTTCCGTTACAAAAATTGTTTGTTTCCCGCCCTCCCAAACCGCAAGGTAAATTGGAAGCTTTGCAACCCCAATCATTTCAAAAGAAACGCCAATTGCCGGCTTGTCTTTTACTATCCCCGATATAGGCATCAGAAGAGCGGCTTTTACCACGCCATCGCTTGTCCCTGCCTCTTTGTAAATAATCGCTAATTTTTGATCTCCGTGCGTTTCTATAAATTTTCTTACCGGTTCCGGAGTAAGGTAGCTTGACCTCTCACTCTCCGGAGTAAGTGGCGTACTATTTGGCGTTTCATTTGCCGTTCCTATTTCAACAATTTTATCCCCAACTTTCAGCCCAACTTTGTCCGCAGGAGAATCTTTAAGTACTTGTGTGATGGTGAGGGCAACATTTTCAAATTTTGCACCTTTAGGCGCCCCATCAACTGGAGTCGGCATACCGATTAAAAAACCAAAACTAAAAAGAATCCAAGCTAAAACAAAGTTGAAAAGTACGCCAGCGAGCACAACCCAGGCTTGAATCCACCGCGGTTGCGAAGTAAGGCTTCTTGCGCGGTCAGCGCCCGTTAAAGATTCATCGTCTGGGTCTTCGCCGAAAATTTTCACAAATCCGCCAAAGGGAAGAAGATTAATGGAATATTTTGTTTCTCCGCGCACCCAAGAGAAAATTTTTGGCGGGAATCCAATGGCAAATTCGTCTACTCTTACTCCCGCTTTTTTGGCGGCAATAAAATGCCCAAATTCATGGGCAACGATAAGCACTAAAAGAATTATTAAAAATAAAATGATACTCATGGTAGTTATTAGTCTTTAGTTATTAGTCTTTAGTTTTGCAATCATTGTAGTAAGCATTTTCATTATCTCTGACAATATATAATCTACGTCTTTATAGTCTTCTTGGTTGCCAAATTTTAGTTTTTTTGCAATTTCTATTTGCGTCTCAAGTTCTGCTCCAGAACCAATAGTTATGTTTAAAAAATGAGAAAAATCTTTTTTAGTTCCCCTCTTGCTACCCTCTGCAATATTAGACGGAATTGAAATAGCAGCCCTTCGTAACTGTGCTGTTATACCATAAACTTCTGCTTGGGGAAAAGAATTTGTCAGTTTATAAACTAAAACAACAAGATTTATTGCTTTTTGCCAAACTATCAAATCTTTATACCCTCTTTTTTCTGTCATTTTTTAACTATCAACTATAAACTATGGACTAAAGACTATCCCATCACCTCCTTCTCTTTCTTTTCAAAAATTGCTTCTAACTTTTTATGGGCATCATCCATAATTTTCTGAAGTTCTTCTTTACCTTTAAATTTTTCATCTTCCGGTATTTTCCCGTCACGCTCCTTTTCTTGAATATCGTTCCACACTTTCTCACGCTCTCCGCGCACGGACACTCGCGCTTCTTCAAGCTTGTCTTTAAGTATTTTTATAAGCCCGATACGGCGCTCCGTGGTCAGTTGTGGAAACGAAACACGAATACCGGTATCGTCGACGGAAACGGATAAACCCAGATTAGCTATCATCATTGCTTTTTCAATGTCTTTAATTTGGGTCTTGTCCCATGGCACAATTTTTAGTGTTCGTGCATCTTCCGTGGCAATAGTAGCAATGTGACTTATGGGCATACGACTTCCATATACTTCTATCACGACATTGTCCAAAACCACAGATGTTGCCCTGCCGGTATTAAAACTGGCATATTCGCGCTTCAGCCATTCTTCGGCATCTGTTATCTCTTTTTTAAACTTAGAAAAATCGTAAGTCATGTTTGGGTAGTATTAAGTATCAAGTATACAGTACCAAGTATAAAGTGATAAATCTTTGTTCCCAGGTTTCCTTTCATTCGCACATTCGTGAGAATGAGAGAATATCGTATTCTAAGCTTTAGGTAAAATTAGGAGAATGTATTCCAAAATTAGTTTTACTGACGGGGCACGATCATTAAGGTAATCTTTCTGTTTCGTGATTTCTTTAAATATCTTCGCGTTCTCGGTTGTAATCTTATTTTTTTTATGAATAATTCTGACAAACTCATCAAGAAGAGCAATCGCACGAGTTTTTTCTTTTTCTTCAACAATATGTTTTATGGTCTCGTCGCGAAGACGCTCCGCGGGGGTTAATTTTAACAATTTTTCTGCAAGAACTTCCATTTCTTTGTTGGGGGTTTCTGTGGTGGCTATCCGCGACAAACGCGAAAGAAGTGTTGGCAAAAGCGCGTCCCCGCTTCTTGTAATAATAAAAAAATGAACATCTTGAGCCGGCTCTTCAAAAAGTTTGAGCAATGAATTCTGCGCTTCGCGTGTAAAAAATTGCGCACCGACAACAAAAATTTTCTTGCCCCCGGAAAATGATTTACGCGAAGCCATTTCTTTAAGTGCCCGGGCATCGTCAATTGTCAGAGTTTCAATTTCTTGGACAATCACATCGGGATTACCCACTGATTCTATTTTGAGAGTATCTTTAAAAAACTTCTTGAGCCCCGCTAGGGTTGATTGATACTGCCCCTCAATCAAATAAGCGTGGTGCAAAAACTTGTCGCGTAAATAACTATCTTTAAGTGGCCCCATTGACCCATTTTATAACGATATATTGCTTATTGACAAATATATACTTTTGTGATAGAATGTCACCAGATCAACCAACTAAAGAAAGGTTCTTCAAATGACGAAGTTATTGCTTATTGTTTTCGTATTAGCAATTGTCCTCCTCGTGGTTTCCTACTTCTTCGGCATCAAGCCGAATAAGAAAGAAGCCATAAGGGTGTTCAGCGTAAGCATGGTGCTTGGGGTTATATGCGTCGTCGGCGCGTTTTTCACCAACCACCTGTTCACCAGCTTAGTAGCCACCTATCTTTCGGGACTGGTGCTGATCTTGGTCGGCATTTTTTTGATAATTTTTTCTCCGCTGTTTTCGTCCTTGTCGGGCGTGGCGTCGGGAAAAAAATTCAAGGGTCCGTATCAGGGAATGTCCCCGGAACAACAGGAATCGTTCTGGAACAAAGTCCGCGCTGGGGCAAAAGTTGCCACCAGTTGGTACTCGCGTTACGAACGTCGTCGTGGTAATCACGACAGGGCAAACGCCGCAAGGTGGACAAGAAAGATGCTTTAAGTTGGTCTAACTTCCCCGCCACCGCAGAAATCTGCTTTGGCGGGTTTTTGTTTGACTAATTAAAAATTTTTTTTACCGCACCGAGAACTGAATTTAACGTTTCATTTCTCGCTTTTTCTTCTTCTAACATTCGTTCGCGTAACTTCAATACTTTTTCCCATTTATCTTGTAATCGATCCTTCTCGTTTTCGTCTTTAGTTTCTTCTATCCGCCCACCATACTCCATCCGAAGTTTCTCAAATTTATTTTCATCAATAATTTCACTAATTTCTTCTATAAAACGATATCCTTTGAGGGAGCGCTCCGCAAAATATTTCAAAAGCCCATTTTTTTCACCACTCTCTTTTGAACCAACTTGTGTTGATAATGGGAAGTTACGCTTCAATTCAACTGCTAACACTCCAAAAGAGAGACCCAACAGAGCGTGATCTATTATCGGCAAGCGCTCAAGAGTATAGAGGTCTTTTTCATCTTTTTCCTGCGACTTTTGTCGTGGATCAAATTCTAATGACATATATAAATGATTAGCGACTCAACGAAATAGATTTAATAAAAATGTCTTCTTCGGCGAAAGTCTTATCAAGTAGTTCTTTGTTTCGCTCGGCAAGTGCCAGGGTTCTTTTTTTATAAATATCATTAAGAGTATTTATGGAAAGTGGGAACTTTGTAAATGTAACTTGTATGCTGGAAAGTGCCGTAGCTGGTACATGTTTTAATATTTTCTGCCACATTTCAAAATCAGTTCCTGCAATTCCCGCTGTTGAAATAATACTTAGGATATCTGAGGTAATCATAAAAAAATTTATCTTTTAGCAATAATACTTTTCTTGTAAGTATCCAAATGCTCAAGGGCGATGCCGGTGCCTTTGGCCACGCAAAAAAGGGCTTCGTCAGCAAGCACCGCTTTTACACCAGTTCGGCGGAAAACCAGTTCCGGAAAATTACGAAGTTGGGAACTCCCGCCGGTCATGATAATTCCACGGTCAATAATGTCTGACGATAGTTCGGGTGGGGTTTCCTGAAGCACATCTTTTATCGCCTTGATTATTTGGCGCAATTCTTTATCAATCGCTTTTACAATTTCATTCGTGGATACTTCCACAGAGCGCGGGAGCCCCGCGACAAAATCGCGCCCTTTGATAATCATTTTCATTTCGTCTTCAACTGAAATTGCCGAGCCGATTTTTATTTTCACTTCTTCGGCAGTTTTGTCTCCAATCCCCAAATTAAAATTTTTCTTGATGTGGTCGGCGATAGCGTGGTCAATGCGATTCCCCGCGCACTTAACTGAAGTTGAAGCAACAATACCACCAAGGGAAATCACCGCTACGTCCGTTGTTCCCCCGCCGATGTCCACAATCATATGTCCATGGGCTTCGTGAATTGGGATTCCAGCCCCGATTGCCGCCAAAATCGGCTCTTTCACCACATAAGCATTTTTGGCACCAGCCTTGATGGCGGCTTCCACCACAGCACGACGTTCGGTTGAAGTTACTCCGGCCGGAACGGAAATCATAACTTCCGGTTTAAAAATATTCCACCTGCCAAGCGCTTTACGAATAAAATAGCGAAGCATCGCTTCGGTTACGCGATAATCAGCAATCACGCCGTCTTTCATCGGACGATAAGCAATAATATTGTCGGGAGTTTTACCAATCATATCTTTCGCTTCAACACCGACAGCTAAAATTTTATTGTCTTGTTCGGAAACAGCAACAACGGACGGCTCATTCAATATAACCCCCTGCCCCGGAACATAAACGAGAGTATTGGCGGTTCCCAGATCAATCCCTAATTTTCTAGTAAAAAATGACATCAGTTTTTATTACGTAACACGCGATATATCTACTCCAATTTTTCTGAAGCGTTCCTCAACTTTTTCGTATCCACGGTCAATGTTGTAGACATTGTGCACGACTGATTCACCTTTAGCAACAATCGCGGCTATGACGAAAGCAAGCCCCGCTCTTAGGTCTGGACTTTCAAGCACCCTCCCGTGAAGTTCTGTTGGGCCTTTGACCATAACGCGATGCGGGTCCCAAACATCAATATTTGCACCCATGCGAGAAAGCCCCTCTACGAAATTTAATCTTCCCTCAAATATCGTTTCAAATACCAAACTCTCCCCTTTTACTTGCGTCAAATAGACAACCATTGGAGCTTGAAGATCAGTAGCTAGCCCAGGATATTCATGAGTTTTAACCCCGACACCGTTTAAATTTTTATTTTTTATTTTTGAATTTCCAATGAGTAAAATTGAATTTTTCTTTATATATATTTTTACACCAGATGATTTAAGCAGTTCAATCAGCGCTCCAACATGTTCTGGTTCGCAATTTGTGATTTCCAAGTCACGGGCGGTTAAGGCTCCTAAAATAAGGAAACTTCCTGTTTCAATTCTGTCTGGCATAACGCTAAATGATTTACCGCGCGCGCGAAGAATCCTCACTCCTTCTATTTCTATCGTAGTGGTGCCAACTCCTTTAATCTTTGCCCCACCCATAGAGAGAAAATCCGCCAAATGTTTTATTTCCGGCTCAAGCGCCGCATTCTTAAGAATGGTTTTGCCTTTTGCTAAAACAGCGGCCATCATAAAGGTTTCTGTGGCCGTCACACTCTGTTGTCTAAAAAATATTTTGGCGCCTTTTAATTTTCCACTCCTTGCGTTTATCCTGTACCAATCTTTATTACCACTTTTTGAGACACGAATGGTTGCACCCATTTTTTTAAATCCATCAATAAATAAGTCGATTGGGCGCGCCCCGATAACACAACCGCCAGGATGAGGAAAACTTACTTTGCCAAAGCGCGCCAGTACCGGACCAGTCATCACAATCGAGGCGCGCAATCTTTTTGAAATTTCATGGTCAAGTTCTCCATCGCTTCTTGCAGACTTTGTGTCTATTTCATATTCCCCACTTTTTACCTCGAAAGCGTTTGCTCCACTTGCACTCAACAAATCCCTCATTCTATGAACATCTTCAATTTCAGGAACATTTTTTAGTATTACTTTATCACCAAAAAGAATCGATGCTGCCATCAGTTTTAGCGCGGCGTTTTTGGCTCCGTTCACGCGTATTTTTCCAGATAGAGTTTTTCTTCCACCCAATCCTTTAATTAGAAACTTGTCGCTGGTTTGTTCCTGCATAGGGCAATTGTACTCTGTATTTTTCACTCAACCAAATTAACCCTCCTAAATTTTTAATAAAAAACAGCTTAATAATATAAATTTACAATAAAATAAACTATTTTCAGTAAATAAAATGAAGTAAAAAATTTCTTGCCCGCCTACGTTTCCTTTGGAAATGTTGGCGGGTGAAGCGGGTTAATTGACAAAACGTTTAAATTATATGATAATAAAAAAAGTAAACACCAGGAAGGAGGGTTCTTGAAAAAACCAACTTTTGTAGTCTGTTTATTTCTCTTGGGGTTCTCTTTTGTTTTGCTGGGGGGACTCTCTATTTACAACAGCAATTCTGTGGGTGTTGAGCCGAGAAACGGCACCTGTGGCGACATGGTTGATGTTGCCAATTGGATTGCCAAATTTGGACCATCCAACGAAAGCCCCGACACAATTGAAATAAAAAAAACTAAAGAGATGGGCGGCTGTATTGTCAGGTTTTGGTACACCATTGTTCCCAGGACGAATAAAGTAAAGCCACGTTTCAATCCCCCCTCAAGTCCCCCTACGGCAGTAGCGGGGTTTTCTTTTTTATCCGACCCGTTTGCTATGATGTAAATATGAAAATTGCGGAAATCATACCCTTCGCCAAGGGCACTGGAGAAACTCTTTCATATTTTACCGCACAAGAGATAAGTCCCGGGATGGTTGTCTCCGTACCTCTCCGTAAAAATGAAATACTCGGTCTTGTGGTAAGCACTCGCGATGTCCGCGACGAAAAAGGCATCGTGCGTAAATCGCCCTATGCGCTTAAAAAAATAAAAAAGATATTAGGACCCAGTATATTCACAAGGGAATTTATTGAGGGAGCCAAAGAAGCCGCGCAATTTTTTGTATCCTCGCCGGGTGAAATAATAGAGCAAATCGTCCCGCAAATTATTTTTGAAAAATATAAGGAACTTCTGACGGCAAAACCGGATAAAAAAAAGAAAAAAGAAGTGATGGAAGCCGAATTTAAATTGGAAAAATTTGCTTTTCAGAGGGACTTCGACGAGCGAATAACTTTTTACAAAACACTTATTCGTACTGAATTTGCACGCGGCAACTCAATTTTTATAATTCTCCCAACAATTGGGGCTATCTCATATTTTACTGACGAACTTTCGCGCGGTGTTGAGAAATATGTATATGCTATACATAGCGGACTTAGTAAAAAAGAAATCATAACCCGCCACAATAAAGCCACGACGGAAAAACACCCTGTTCTTGTACTGGGAACTCCTTCCTTTGTATTTATAAACCGCCCCGACTTTTCCACCCTTGTCATAGAACAGGAATCATCGGGAGCATACTACACCCAATCACGGCCCTATATTGATATGCGTATTATCGTCGAAATAATGGGAACGTGCAGGAGACAAAAAATAATTTTTGCTGACACGATTCTTAGGGTTGAAACCCTCGCCCGCCATGGCGTAAGCGAGCTTCTTGAACTCTACCCCCTGAAATGGCGCATTGAATCCGGGGCTCTCGCCCGTATCGTGGACCAGCGGGCAAAAACCGAAGAATTTCATCTCATTGGAGAAGAGATAAAAAAAGAAATAGAAAAAGCTTTGTCTATGCAGGGTCGTGTTTTCGTATACACGGTCCGTCGAGGGCTCCGCCCTCTTACTCTTTGTAACGATTGCGGGACAACCGTTACGTGCGCTAACTGCAGTTCCCCTTTTATCCTTCACGGAACAGAAAGCGGCAAAAGAATATTTATCTGCCATAAGTGCAAAGAGGAAAGGAACGCAGATGCAAAATGCGAATATTGTGGGGGATGGAAACTGGTAACTTTAGGATATGGCAGTGGAAGTGTGTATGAAGAATTAAAAAATATCTTTCCCCAAACGCCCACTTTGATAATGGACAAAGATACCGTCAAAACACCTTCCCAGGCAAAGAAAAAAATAAAAGATTTTGAATCTAAAAAATCTAGTATCTTAGTGGGCACCGAGCTGGCATTTCAATATCTTACAAAACCACTAGACACTATTGTGGTGGCTTCAATCGATTCATTATTCAATATCCCCTCTTTCAGGATAAATGAGAAAATATTTCATATGGTTAATGCTTTACACCAGAAAAGCGAGAGGCTTTTCCTGATTCAAACCCGCTTAAGGGATACCCAAGCATTATCCTCCGCGCTTTCTGGAAATATTCTTTCTTTTTACCGTGAAGAAATGAAGGGAAGAACGCTGTTTCGCTATCCGCCTGAAGTAAGAATTATCAAAATAACACTGGAAGGCAAAAAAGAAATTATAAATAGAGAAGGATTGGCAATTGAACAATTGCTCGCTCCTTATAAACCTGAACGTTTCAGCGCTTTCATTTCAAAAATAAAAAACCTATACCGTATCCATGTAATTTTTCGTTTACCGCCAAAAAAATGGTCCCTTCCCGCGCTTTCTTCCAATGGAACGATAGACGAAGAATTATCAAAAAAATTGCGCATGCTAGCACCATCTGTCACCATACGCGTTGAACCGCAGGACTTACTTTGATACTCTCTATATCATGCACACCTTAGTGGAAAGAAGACACCCGGCATTACGGCAAACGGCGAAAGAAGTGCCCAAAGAAGAAATTGCGACTCCGCGTTTGCGTAAAATATTGAAAGATATGAAAAAGGCGCTTCACGCCGAGGATGACAGCGTGGCTATTGCCGCGCCTCAAATAGGAGTCCCACTCCGCATTTTTATAGTTTCCGGACGGGCATTTGAACTCGGGGGGAAAGACGGGCTTTATGATGAAAACATGAAAGCTCATGCCATAAAGAAAAAAATAACAAAAAAAGACTTGGTGTGTATAAATCCCAAAATAAAAAAAGAATCTAAAGATTCCGCCTGGATGATTGAGGGGTGCCTGTCGCTCCGGTGGCTCTACGGTAGCGTTAGACGAAAGAAAAAAACAACAATAGAGGCATACGATGAAAATGGCAAAAAATTTACTCGCGGGGGAAGCGGGCTTCTAGCCCAAATTTTCCAACATGAGACTGACCATTTAAACGGAGTTTTATTTACAGATAAGGCGCGTGAAATAGAAAACATCCCCCCAGAGCTTCAGCGTGCACACAAAGAAAGCCACTTCCCCCGCCTGCCTGTCGGCAGACAGGTTAGAAATTCAACCTAGGTTGAAATATATAGAGGGATAAAAATATATGAGTGATATAAAAAATTACAAGAATAACGATGGAATCAACTTCTAATGGGGTGAGAAGCAACTGTAAGATAGCCTTTTTCGGCACGCCAAATTTTGCCGTAGTTATATTGAAAGAATTAAAAAAGAAAGGAATCGGCCCTGGGCTTGTAATAACCGCTCCAGACAAGCCGAGAGGAAGAGGAATGAAACTTACTCCCCCGCCCGTTAAGGTTTGGGCAGAAGATAATTCCATTGAGTATATTCAACCCGAAAAATTGGATTCTGAATTCATTGAAAAATTGAAAATTGAAAATTATAAATTGTTCGTGGTCGCCGCCTACGGAAAAATTTTAAGACAGGAAATTTTGGATATTCCCAAATATGGAACGTTGAATGTTCATCCGTCGCTTTTGCCAAAATTACGCGGAGCTTCTCCTATAGAGGGAGCGGTGCTTGAGGGCGAAAAAGAAACTGGTGTTTCTATAATGATTCTTGATAGCGAAATGGACCATGGGCCGATACTTGCACAAGAAAAAATCAAATTGAACGGACAGGAGAAAGCTCCGGAATTGGAAAATAAATTGGCGAAAATTGGTGGTAAATTGCTCGCGCAAACAATCCCAAAATGGATTAAGGAAGATATAAAAAAAATAGAACAAAATCACTCCTTAGCTACTTTCACAAAAAAAATCACGAAAGACGACGGCCTTATAGACCCGAACGGAGATTCTGAAATAAATTGGCGAAAATTCCGCGCTTTTTACGGCTGGCCGGGAATATATTTTTTTATAAACGGCGAAAGAATAATTGTTAAAGACGCCTCGCTTGAAAACGGTATTTTCAAAATAAAACGCGTCCTGCCAGAAGGAAGGAAAGAAGTGGATTACGAAATTTTTAAAAAATCTATTTAACAGTTGCGCTTTGTATCACCACATCATCTAGCGGCTGGTCAGTCGGCCCTGTTTTTACATTTTCAATTTGAAGTGCCACATCCATTCCCCTCACAACCTTGCCGAAAACGGTATAACTTGGCGGAAGCGGAGCTTCCGGACTTGCGGTCACTATAAAGAATTGACTGCCGTTGGTGTTGGGTCCCGAATTTGCCATGGCAAGAGTCCCCTCTGGATACTTTTCCTGTCCGGTGAGTTCATCGTTGAATTTATATCCAGGCCCGCCCGTTCCCCACAACTGTCGCTTGGAATCGTCTTTTGAAAGCGGGTCTCCTCCCTGAATCATGAATCCTTTTATGACTCGGTGGAATTTCGTACCGTTATAAAACCCCTCGGAAGCGAGTTTTGTAAAGTTGGCGGCAGTGTTCGGAGTTTTATCTGCTAAAAGTTCCAACTCAATTTCTCCTTTATTTGTTTTTAAAAGTATGCGTGGATTTGTCATGGTCTCTTTGGTTTCTTTTTTTATTATGTCTTGGCTATTAATTTCTTTCTCTTTTATGTTTCCCCAACCGGCATAAAGCCCGGCGGAAACTATAATCAAAGCAATAACAATAATAATATTTTTCATCCTATTAGAAGTTCTTATTAATTATTCCTTTTAATAAATTTTATAAGCGTAGCGCCTTACGGCTCCGCTCGTAATACCTTAACTTTAATCTCAAACTTCTAACAGGACAAGTCCCATTATAAATTAAATCTATTAATTTTTTCTGCGAGGCATCCGCGGAAGTCGTGTAAATCGTTTCCATTTAAACTTGCCAAATCCCTTAATAATGTCTTTAACTATTACCGCGCCACGGCGGAAAAGTGTGCGCTTTTTATCTTTGTACGATACAATCTCGCGTTCTATTTCTTCTTTAGCATCATCTATGGCCGTATAAAGATCTTCCTGTTCTGAAACTACCCTGAAATCCTGAATCGGGGAATAAATATTAATTTCTGCCATAAACACTTCTCCTTGTTTATGGTGGCGACTAATTTTCCCAACTTCCACTTCTACTCGTACACTCGTATTCCCCGCGCCAAGGAGTCTTTCTAGCGGAGCAAGGCGTTTTTCTACGTACTGTTTAATTGCGCTTGTAAGTTCCAGGTTCGTCGCTTGAATTTTTATGTTCATCCCGTTTAGAGGCAGGTCGCGTTCATAATTCCCTGCGTGTTTTTATTATTAAAAAATTTACTTATTATTGTCATATAATACTTCTTTATAAATAATCTATTCGACCGCGGCCTCTAACGGGATTCATATAAATGCCATTAAAAAAAATAATGATTCTTCCCTGATTATATCAACCCAGCCGGAATATTTGAAGTTAAACTTTTTCAATTCGTATAAGCTTAACGCCGCTTCTGTGCCCATTTGCGATATGAACCGCACTAGCCGGAACATGAAACTCTAGCGCTAGTAGCATACACACTCGCCTGTTCGCCATATTGCGGAAAGCTTCCTCGCGCACTGAAATATCATATTCCCCGTCTTTCTTTTTTATAATTTTTTCTTTTTTGGCGCCGGGTGTAACACGCACACGAATATACATCTTAAATCCTTAAAGATTCTAAATAATTTATAATTGCCTCAGATTTGTACATAGAAATATTATTTTCATCATCCACAAGATAAGGTACTTGGCGTTTCCCTCCTTTAGAAATAAGTTCCTCGGATACGCCATCATCAGCAATACTTTTTTCTTCATAAGGAATCGCCAGCTCGTCAATTCGCGTTTTAACTTTCGCACAGTAGGGACAATCCGGTTTTGTGTAAAGGGTTATCACTTTTTTGATTATATCATGAATTTCTTTTGCGAAAAATCATATTTTTTGATAGCATTTCCATACATTCCGCGGCCCGCCTCGCCCCTTAGGGAATAGATTGTAAGCAGTCGTTATTCCCTTTGGGGGGGCCCCAGCGGTCCTATGTAAATTCTTTGCTCCGCGGTGGCGCAGCGGTAGCGCAGTTGCCTGTTAAGCAATTGGTCGTTGGTTCGAATCCAACCCGCGGAGCAAAGAATTTAACAGGATAAATAGCGCAGTTGCCTGTTAAGCAATTGGTCGTTGGTTCGAATCCAACACCACAAGAGTACTCTCATTTTTATACTCACTTCGTTCAGTAAAAATTGGGTCGCCCGCGGAGCCAAGAAACTAGATACGAACTCGGATTTTGAAGACGAGTTCGTATCTAGTTTCTTGGCTCCATACCTTGAACGAAATCCGAACTTTTTTTAGCGAAAACCCGAACGCTGAATTTTGAAAAACTTTTAAGCTCGGGCGGGCAAAAATTCCTTCCCCCCAACCCCCTTCCTTTTTGCCCGCCCTAGACCGCAAAGAAATCATTGAATCGTTCCGATTTGTGGATCGCGTAGTTATCACCACCCACGAAGAAAATACGAATGATATATCCGTCTGCCATGAGCTCAAGCTAATTCGACCGGACATTTTTGCTAATGGCGGAGACAGAAAACATGATAACATTCCAGAATACAGGCTCTGTAAGCGTCTGGGCATTGAAATGGTTTTCAATGTCGGAGAAGGTGGGAAAATCCGAAGCTCGTTCGAATTAGTAAAAAAGGCGAAAGAATTGGTATAAAAACAAATGAAGTCCTTGAATCAAATGTCAAAAGAAGATCTTAGTAAAATTAAAATGATTGTTTTTGACGTTGACGGAGTGATCGTTCCACGAGGCACAAAAATAAAACAGGTAGGGAATACTACCACCTTGCAGACGAAAATAATTGCCAGAAAACAAATAGAACAAATCAAAGAACTGCATAAAAAAGGATTTTTAATAAACATTAGCTCCGGAAGAGGATTATATATGCTCCAAGAAATGTTTAGGGGGATTTTGCCTTTTATCAGTCTTACTTATGAATGTGGTAGCGCTACTTGGTATAAGGGAAAAATTTACCAGCATGTCAATAGTTTTAAACATTTACAAGGGATGTTCTTTAAACTAAAAAAAATCGCAACCAAAAATAAAAACATAAAAGGATTTGAACCCAAGGAATTTATTATAACTATACACTGCACTAAAAAACTCAAAGAAATTGAACAAATTGTGAAAACCGAAAAAAGTCTTACCACTCACTGGAATGGCGAAGCATACGATGTTTTAATTAAAAAAGATCAAACTAAGGCTGTTGGCCTAAGACAGGTAATGAAAATTTTTAAACTAAAAAAAGAAAATGTTATGGCTATCGGAGACAATTATAACGATCATGAATTATTACAAGCAAGCGGAACGCCTATTTCGGCCGATCAGACTAGAATCAAAGGAAAATTTCACGTACCCCTAAAAGGTAAGTTTCTCCCAGCCGACAAGTTAATGCAGAAGATCTTGTTATTAAAAGAAGATGCAATATAATTAAACTATGAAAAAGGAAACATATTTTACTACGGTCGCGGTCGTGTTCGTCGTTGTGGCGGCGCTGCATTTTTTGCGAATCATTTCTGACTGGTCCGTACGCATCGGCGCTTGGGATATTCCGATGTGGGTAAGCTGGCTCGCGGTGATTATTGCCGGCACCCTTGCTTATCACGGCTTCCGCTTTAAAAAATAGAAGTTATGTATTTAGTATACTTAGCAAAGTTTATGTCAAAAAATATCACCCTTGTTTTCTGGGGGTCAATTCTTTTTTTAAAAAAAATTTATTCCTTAAGCCAAGCGAGTGCTTCTTCTCTTTTTTTGAATGCTTTCATGTTGGTGCGATGGGTCATGAGCATAACTGTTTCTTGCGCCATTATAGAAAATAAATTACCACCGAACGTTGCTGTTTTGGTAGCATAGTCTTTATTAAAACTCATTAAATCTTGAAGTATCGCCATAGATTTTTGATCAAACTGGTCAAGCGTACTAATATCAATTAGAGTAAGAACTTTGCCATTTTTTGAATTAGCCTTAGCGGTACGCATGGCGTTTTTTACCTTTTCCGCCCAGGCTAAAACTTCTTCTAAATAATCTTCAGAGGCATTGCCACCAAGAACCAAGTGAATCATATTATCTTCCCCAAGGGAAACATGGAGATTGGGTTTGCCGGGGTCTGTCAAATCTTCTGTTGTCATAGACCCATTTTACTATTTCATCCGCCCGGTGTCTAAATCCGTCCTGCGGACGACTTTCTTTTTGGGACAAATTATCATGATAAAATGCATTCATAATGAAAGAATTTTTTGAGCGCAAGATTTCCTTAAGGTTGTTTCCGCTTTTGCTTGTAACTATGGCTATTGCCGGACTGTCCTATTACGGCGCTAACAGTTATTACGAACTCAAGGAAGATTCCGCTGATACTTACAAAGAACTGGAAAATTTGATAGAAAAGTTCCAGATGAATTTAGCCAGCACTACCAAGGAAAACAGGGATTTAAGCGACCTTCTTATAATACTTCGGGCAAGAAATGCTGATTTTGAAAACGAAGTAGGGCTTGTAAGACAAAAAATTTCAACTCTTGAAAAACTCCGGGAGACGGATCCCGAGCTTTTGCAAAAATATTCAAAGGTTTTTTTCCTGAATGAAAATTACATCCCTGCGGAGCTTTCCCTTATAGAGCCGGATTTCCTTTTAAATAAAAACAAGCCCGTGCAAATACATACAAAAACAAGGGGTTATCTTGAAAACCTTATCCGTGCTGCCCGCGCTGATGGAGTTGATTTGAGCGTTCTTTCCGGATACCGTTCGTTTGGAACACAGGCATCTTTAAAATCGCAATACACCGTTGTTTATGGATCGGCCTCAAGCAGATTTTCCGCAGACCAAGGATATTCCGAACATCAGTTGGGTACCACCCTGGATTTCACTACAAAAAAGAACGGTGAAATATTGGTTGGCTTTGACTCAACTCCCGCTTATAAGTGGCTCACGAATAACGCCCACGTATTCGGCTTTGTTATCTCTTATCCGAAAAATAACAAGTATTATATTTTTGAACCATGGCATTGGCGTTTTGTCGGCGTATACTTGGCGACCTCTCTTTATGAACAAGGAAAATATTTCTACGATATGCCACAGCGCGACATTGATTCGTATTTAATAAAAATATTCGATTAGACTTTTATTCTACGGGCCCATTAAACCAAAAACTCGCTTTAAGGCGAGTTTTTGGTCAGAAACTTTTTTTATTTCCAAAATTACTTCATATGCGCAGAGACGAGTTTTGTCATCTCAAACATATTGACTTCGCTCTTTCCGCCAAATACCGCCTTCAGTTTCGCATCGGCCAAAATGTTCCTTTTGTTCTTGGGGTTCTGAAGATTGTTTTTCTTAATATATTCCCAAATCTTCTTAACAACTTGAAACCTTGGCATTGGGCCCTTGCCAACAACCGCCTCAAGCTCGGAGGACAAGTTTAGCGGCTTCAGCAGGGCTGGGTTTGCTTTTCTAACCATAAAAAATTTAGTTATTTTAATATTGTTCGACTAGCCCATTATATACCCTATAGGCAACTTAGCCATATTTTGGTGTTTTGTCCTATATTATGGAGATTATGAGTTAGGGGCGTTATAATACAATTAACAGGAATATTATTAAGTTAACGGCTTATTATCATGAATGCGCTAAATAGGAGAAAAGTTGCTTTAGTTGTCGGTTCATTCGCCGCTTTTGTACACATAATTTGGAGTACATTGGTTGCCCTAAACTGGGGACAACCAATTTTAAATTTTGTATTTGGAATGCACTTTATAAGGAATCCGTATGTGGTATCGCCGTTTAGCCTTATTACGGCTATTGAGTTGGTGTTGCTTGCCCTAATTATAGGATATATCGTCGGGTTTGTTCTCTCCACCATTTGGAATCATTTTCACCGAAACTAGCCAGAAACAAGCATTTTTTAGGGTTTTTTGACCCTTTTTAACATTAGCGGGACCAGCCATTGTAGACACTATACCAAAATCTACCACATAGTGGATAAGTACTTTTGGTAAAATGTTATACTTAACTATAAGAAAGTTAATGCATTTTATTTATGAACCAAAATCTCTATAGCGAGTATAGGTGTAAAAAATGCAACAAGCTTTTCTTTAAGGGAGTCCTCGTAGATAGCGAGATTGAGGTGAAATGTAAAAGGTGCGGAGAAATTCGAACGATAAAAGGAGTGCCGACAAATGAGTTTGTGTGTTTTAAGGTTCCCTGTCCAAACAGGGCAACGGTAAGATAAAAAAATTTAGTAGTCAGAAGTCATAGAGACTCTTGAAGTCCGCATTAGGCGGATATTTTTGTTTACCCGCCAAAATTTTTTATCTAATTCTGTTGGGTAAGATAAGGGTAACGTGAAATTTTATCTGTAAAAAATTTAGGAGGGTTAATAATTAATAGTTAATTTTTTAAATAATATGGAGAAAGTGCTTGTAGAGAAGAGGGACAGCCGTTTAATGCATTTTGAAAAAGAAAAAATTGAGCGGGCAATTCATAAGGCGGCTTTCGCGACGAAAGAATTTGGGATTACAGAAGCAAAAAAAATAACCGATCTCGTTGTAAATTATATTGAAAGCACAAACAAAAAAAATAACACTATTTCCATTGAGGATATCCAGGATATTGTAGAACGCTCGCTTATGGGAGGCGGTTATTTTAAAACCGCTAAAGCTTATATTCTATATCGCGAAAAAAGACGCCAGTCGCGCGAAAGCAAGCACGCGTTCGTAGATGTGCACAAGACAATGAAAGAATATATTGATCGTTCCGATTGGAGAGTAAATGCCAACGCGAATCAGGGATACTCGCTCGGTGGTCTTATTTTAAACGCTTCGGGAAAATTGATTGCCAACTATTGGCTTAATAATATTTACAGTGAAAATGTACGGAGCGCGCATAGCGAAGGTGATTTTCACATACATGACCTTGATGTGTTTTCTGGTTATTGCGCTGGTTGGAGTTTGCGCCAATTGATTGAAGAAGGGTTCAATGGAGTACCTGGCAAAGTTGAATCCGCTCCACCTAAACATCTTGAAACATGCGTGGCGCAAATGGTGAACTTTTTAGGAACACTTCAAAATGAATGGGCGGGCGCGCAAGCTTTTTCTTCTTTTGACACATATCTGGCCCCGTTCATAAAAAAAGACGACCTTTCTTACCGAGCAGTAAAACAATCGGTTCAGCAATTTGTTTTTAACTTAAATGTTCCATCGCGCTGGGGCACCCAAACGCCGTTTACCAATATCACGCTTGATTGGGTATGTCCCGATGATATGCGTGATAAAAAGCCTATTATTGGAAAAGAAATAATGCCGTTTACATACGGAGATTGCCAGCAAGAAATGGATATTATCAATAAAGCCTTTATTGAAGTAATGACTGAAGGCGATTATCGCGGACGAATTTTCACCTTCCCTATCCCCACCTACAACATTACCAAGGACTTTGACTGGGACAATCAAAATGCCAAAGATCTTTTTGAGATGGCTGCTAAGTTTGGTATTCCATATTTTCAAAACTTCTTAAATTCCGACCTAAATCCAAGCGATGTACGTAGTATGTGTTGTCGCCTTCAACTTGACCTACGCGAGTTGAGGAAGCGTGGAGGTGGACTTTTCGGATCGGCGGAAATGACCGGAAGTATCGGGGTAGTTACTTTAAACATGCCTCGTATTGGATATATATCAAAAACAAAAAAAGAATTCTTTGAAAGACTCGGGAGATTAATGGACACCGCTAAAGAATCTTTGGAAATAAAACGCAAGGTGGTTACTGAAAATATTGAAAAAGGACTTTTGCCGTTTACTAAAAGATATTTACCATCGCTTCATAATCATTTTGCAACAATAGGATTAAACGGGATGAACGAGGCCTGTGTTAATTTTTTGGGAAAAAATATTGCAACAAAAGAGGGCATAGAATTTTCGCTTGAAATATTAGAATTTATGCGTAAAAAATTAGCCGATTACCAGGAAGAAACCGGAAATCTTTATAATCTTGAAGCGACGCCGGCTGAAGGAACAACTTATCGCTTTGCCAAAGAAGACCAGAAACGATACCCGGAAATCATTCATGGGGGAACGAAAGATGCGCCATACTATACCAACTCATCACACTTGCCCGTTAATTTCACCGATGATCCGCTGGAAGCGCTTGACCACCAGGACGCACTTCAAACTAAATACACCGGCGGGACAGTACTTCACCTTTTTCTGGGAGAGCGAATTAGTGATTGGGAAACATGTCGTACCTTCGTAAAAAAAGTAGCCCAAAAATATCATCTTCCATATTTCACAATAACGCCAACATTTAGTATCTGTCCGTCGCACGGATATATCCGCGGAGAAGAAGGAACATGCACAACTTGCGGCGCTACCTGCGAAGTCTGGTCGCGGATAGTCGGTTACTTCAGGCCGATTGGTGAATGGAATAAAGGGAAAAAAAGCGAGTACAAAGACCGTCTTGAATATTTGGCCCCGGGCGTAAATGCAAAACCAAGCAATAAAAATGTCCCTATTGAAAGGGGGGTTCCCGCATGATTATCCCGTTAGAAGCCGCGGTCATGGTTTAAAATAAGAGCTGTAAGTCTTATATGTTACAAAAGGAAATAAATATTATTAACAATAATTTAAGGCAGGTTTGGCTGACCACGACCTGCTTCTAAACGGGATGATTATAGGAGGATTTCAAAAAATAAGTCTTATTGATTTTCCTGGGAAAATTACTTCCATTATATTTACCAAAGGATGTCTTTTCCGCTGTCCTTACTGTCACAACCCTGAATTAGTAGAGTACGAGAATCCAGCTGGTATAGACGAGAAATCTGTATTTGATTATCTAGAAAAACGAAAAGATTTTATAGAAGGAGTCTGTATTACAGGAGGAGAACCAACACTTCATAAAGATTTGCCGGAATTTATTGCCCGCATCAAAGCGCTTGGATTTTTGGTAAAACTCGACACCAATGGCGTAACGCCCCAAATGGTTGACTTGCTCATTAAAAAAGGCCTTGTTGATTACATAGCCATGGATATTAAAAATACATGGCAAAAATATGGGACGATTGCCAACATGGCTCCGGAAAAAAGCTATTTCCTGGAAAAATGCAAAGAAACTTTTTCAATTATACAAAAATCAAAAATTCCCCATGAGTGGAGAACGACGGTACTGCCGGGTATTCACATGGAACAAGATTTTGTAGAAATGGCCGGATACATGAAACCGGGCGAAAAATATTTTATTCAAAATATAAGTTATAAAAAAACATTGCGGGACAATTTGGATCGCACGACACTGCTTAATACGAAAAGAATTAAAGACACCCTTATTTCCACATTTCCCCTGCTTTCCGTAGATATTAGGTAAAAAAAATTAAATCTTATTCATATCGCAACGCTTCAATTGGGCTTTTTTTAGCCGCTTGGCGCGCAGGATATAAACCAAAAACAAGGCCAATAACGGTCGCCACAACAATGCCGATGAACGCGGCTTCAGTCGGGAATGAAAATGTCCAAGAAAGCCCCACTATGTTGCTTAGAATAAACGCGGTAATGAAAGAAAAGAATGAACCAAAAATAACTCCAGTAATCCCGCCGATGCCGGTTAGAAATATGGCTTCAAATAAAAATTGTGAAAGTATGTCGCGGTTTGTCGCGCCAAGAGCTTTGCGAAGGCCTATTTCCCGAGTTCGCTCGGTAACAGAAACAAGCATTATATTCATAATGCCAATACCGCCGACCAAAAGTGATATCGCCGCTACGGCAACCAAAAATAAGGTCAGGACGCTCGTGATAGTACCGAGACGGTCAGCAAGGTCAACTTGCGTCTCCACAAAAAAATCGTCTTTATTCGGATCATCAATGCCGTGAGACATACGTAATGTATCTTTGATACCTTCCACTGTTTCCGGGATGTGTTCCTCAACGTCGGCTTCAATAATAAAACGATGAAAATACTTTATTCCAAAAACACTTTCTGCTGCCGTGGTGTACGGCACGATGGCCATTTCGTCAAAATTAAAAAACGATACTTGCCCCTTGTTTGGCAAAACACCGATAATCCTGAAATTCTTGTTTTTTATTTTTATTTTTTGGCCCAAAGCTTGCGACAATCCGAAAAGTTCGTCTTTAACCTTTGAACCTATCACCGCCACATCGGCCTTTCCTCGAACATCTTCGTTGGTAAAAAAGGTCCCCTCCGACGGCGCAATATCAAAAATCTTGATGAATAATTCAGAAACACCAAAAACTGTCAGGCGGTACGTCTCGCCTTCATAAGAAGATGATTCCCCTCCGAAAATGATAGGCATAATGCTTTTTAATGTCGGAATATTTTCTTTGCGCTTGAGCGCGGTCAGGTCTCTTTCTTTCAACGAATCGCTGAATATTTGAGCCGCGTCCGACGGGCCGGTAGGCTGGCGCCCCGGAATAACTACTATGGTTTTGGAACCGATTCCTTGAACTTGCGCTAAAATAAGGTCTTGCGCTCCTTTACCAAGCGACATAACCATAATAATTGCAGTAATACCAATAACGATGCCTAAAATTGTCAGACTAGAACGGGATTTGTTCGTCCTAAGACCGACAACGGCTATTTTAATTGTATTTGCCAGGGTCATTTTATAAATTCGGAACCAAATGAGCGCTTGGTCACCTTGGCGTCGCTTTCAATCATTCCGTCTCGAAGACGGATAATGCGCTCGGCGTATTCGGCCGTATAAGTTTCGTGAGTAATCAGAATTACAGTGTGCCCTTTTTCTTTCGTCAATTTTTGGATAATGTCCATCACAATTTCGCCTGATTTCGAATCAAGATTTCCAGTAGGCTCATCGGCAAAAATCACTTGCGGATTGTTTACAAGGGCGCGTGCAATAGCCACGCGCTGTTTCTCGCCCCCGGAAAGCTGGGAGGGCTCGAAATCCACTCGATGGGACAAGCCGACCGATTCGATTGCCTGTCGCGCCATATTGTCCCACAATCCCTGGTCAACCTCTGAATACAAAAGCGGTAATTTCACATTTTCAAGCACGGTTGTCCGTGGCAGAAGATTGAAAGACTGGAAAACAAAACCCATTTTTTTATTGCGAACACGAGCGACTTCTTCATCTGAATATTCGTCTATCGTCCTGTCGTTAAACCGATATTCTCCACTAGTTGGCTTTTCCAGAAAACCCAAAAGATGAAGCAGTGTTGATTTTCCAGAACCCGACGGTCCCATAATAGCGACGAATTCACCCTCTTTGATTTCAAATGAAACCCCTCTTAGTACTGGCGTTAACACAGCCTCGTCATGGTAAATTTTTTCGAGAGCATTAACCTTGATAAGGGCCATATTATTTTATTCAACTTTAATCTTATCGCCCTCTCTAAGTCCTGAGAGAATCTCCACATCGCCGTTTGAACCACGGAGTCCCGTCGTCACTATGACTTCGCGGAAAATGCCAGCCCCATCTACAAGAGTCACGGTTTTGATATTTTCTTTTGTGGCAATCAAACGCCCGGACAATACAATCGCATTTTCACGCCGCTCGCCAATTATATCTATATTAGCGGTCATTCCCGATTTTATTCGCTGGTCGTCTTTTGTAAATAAAAGAGTAACCTTATAAGTGGAAACATTTTCAATGGTTGTTTCGGCGGGATCGATCTTTGTCACAACTCCCTCAAAACGGACATCGTTCCCGTAAGCATCAAGTGTTATTTCTGCCTTGTCGCTTATTTTTATCTTGGCGATATCCGCCTCGGGAACATAGGCTTTAATTTCATATTTTGTGTCTGAAATAACGGCAACAAGAGACACCCCGATTGTGGCAATCTCCCCCACCTTGGCATCTTCTCTGGTAACAACGCCTGAAATGGGCGCTCTGATGATGGTTTTAGCAAGTTGCGCATTTATATTCATGACTTTGGCCTGTGCGGCTTCAACTGTCGCTTCTTGGGCGTCAATTTGCTCTTTCGCGGTACCGGCTACTTTTAGAGCAAGCTTTGACGAAGCGTTGCGAAATTTTTCATCGGAGGCAGTTAGACCGCCGAGCGCGGCTGTCAAATCGGCGCGGGCTGCCGCGACAGAAGCTTTATAGGTGTCGATTGTAGTCTGTGAAAGGGATGAATTCGCAGAAAGTGAATTTATGGCTGCCGCTATTTTATCCAAATATGTTTGTACTGCTCGCAGATTGTTTTTAGCCTCTTGGCTATATTGGGTAATAATTTGCGCCGATAATGAACTAATGGAAAGATTGGTAAGCAAGACACTCCATGAATTTAAAATGGATTCAATTCCCACTCTACCCGCTTCAATATCCATTTTTAATTGAGAATTGGTGAGAGAGAAGTTGAACTGGGGCGAGGGCGTTTTTGGATTACTAAAAAATTGGTCAACTTTATTTCTAATAGAATCATCCGCGGTAACATAACTATTTTTGATGTCGTTTATAACATCATAAGTTGCGTTTTGAACTTCAATTTGGGAAATTTGTATATCTTCTTCACGCGTTCCACGCTTCATTTCATCGAGTTTTGCTTGTTCGGCTTTAACATTGGCCTTGGCTTGAGAGAGCTCCGCATAAAGGTCGCCGTTTTCAAGAATAACTATTGGCGTACCGATATAAACGCGATCCCCGGTCTGATGATAGACTGTGGCAATTCTACCACTTCTTTCAAACGATAATAGAACCTGCTCTACGGGTTCTACTTTGCCCGTTACGCCGACCACTTGAGAAATTTCTCCGCGGCGGACAACGACGAATTCCGAACTGTCTTTTTGGGACGCTGAAAAATACAAAAAACCGCCCACAGTAATAAACATGGCTACAAAAGCATAAACGACCGTCTTTTTTTGTAAGAATGAAATAATTTTATTCATAAAAAATCTTCTAGGGCTTTGAATAATTTATAACATAAATAATAAGAACTTTCTAATGTTACAATATATAAATGAAATGGAATTTAAATAAAAAAGAAGAGAAAATATTTAAGTGTCTTTCTACTCCCGTCAAAATCCAGGATTTCCTGAACGGGATACCCAATAATTTTGAAAAAAACGGAGAGACCTGTATGTCTCCAAGACGTGTACTTCGCGAGAAAAAAGCTCACTGTATAGAGGGGGCGATGTTTTCTGCTTCGGCGCTTCTATATAATGGCAAGTCTCCCCTATTGGTTCATTTCGCCACCAACAAAGATGAGGACCATGTCATTGCCGTTTTTAAAAAAAACGGATTGTGGGGCGCGATTTCAAAATCAAATCATTCATTGATGCGGTATCGCGACCCGGTTTATAAAACCATCCGAGAGCTCTGCATGTCCTATTTCAATGAATACTTTATGTATGAAAACGGCAGAAAAACGCTCGTCGGCTACACAAAACCGATAAATCTGAAAAAATTCGGAACAAACTGGATTACGAGAGAAGAGGAGTTATGGAAAATAAACGACGCATTATTTGACGCTCCACACCTCCCTATTGCTCCAAAGAAAATATTAAAAACCCTCCGCCCTGTTGACCCGATTGAAATAAAAATCACCAAAATCACGGATTGGAAAAAGAAATAATAAAAAAAGCCCCGCGATGCTCTACAACAGCAAACGCGGGGCGGGATGGATTTTAGCCGTATTCGATCCATACGCTAATGAACCGGCCTTCTTTTATTAGATCATCTCGGTGAGCGATGAGTTTTGGTTCTTTGCTTATATGATGCCATTTGCCATAGCAACACTCGTCGCGGATGCCATAGCAAGACTCATCGTAGATGACCTGACAAGCAATACGGCAGAACTCTGCAGTTGGTGTGATTATCACTGTGATTTCTCCTTGAAAGTTAGTGGTTGTTACGCCACTTTTCCTAAAAGAAGACATCACCGGTGGCGCATCAGTGTAAGAAGAAAAAAAGCGATTTTACATAGTCTTCTCCAAATGAAAGAACGTAAGCTGATTATAGCACGATTTATCCTGATTTGTCAAGTTTTTTTACATAGGTCGGACCTATGTATTTAGAAGTAACCTTTACCCTATAATCTAACGGTCGTTAGATTATAGGGTATGAATAATTTATTTTAAAAGTACATACACATGAAATACACGACCACGTGTTTCATGTGTATGTGTAAAAAAATAAAAACCCCCTTACTCCTTTGCCAAGTTTTTTAAACAAGTCAAAGTTTCAAGGGGTCTAAGGTACAAAGTTTGGCCTAAGTGGACAAGGGCTTGCGGGAAACGAACTCGCTACCGACACCCCACCTGTCCGGAACCGGAACCTCGCTGGCGTCCACGCGCCAACCATAGTCGCCCCAGCACCAGCTGACCGCGCGACGCGAACCGTTCTTGTCAAGGAAGTATCCCGCGTACCAGGGGTCTTTCTCGGCTTGTCCGCTTTCGATATGGGAGCGGATTACGGCCAAACTCTGGTCGCAGTTTTCCTCGCCGATTTCTTTGATGATGCCAGGATCGTATGAGGACTTGAGCGGGCGGTCGAGTGACAGCTTGGAGGCTTCCGTTGCCTCCACCTCCATACCGCCGAACCAGTTGGTGAAGTTGTCGCCGATGGATGAGAACTTCACCTTGTTGTTTTTCGTGGTGAAGAAATCGTCGGTGTTGAATGCCGGCATGCCGGGAAAGTCGATGGTGGTGACGTGGGTGAGGATGCTGTTTTTCGCCTGAACCGTGGAGGTTGGGATAACGCTGAAACTTTTTTTAAGCCACGCCGTTAGCACATCCGCCGAGCAACTGTTCCACTCGTGGAGCGTCTTTGCCGAAATACTACCTCGCGGAAAATGCATTTGGATACGTTGGGTTAATTCCAACTCTCCATTACTTAAGGCCTTATCGCTCGTTTTCATTGGCGATCCTTCCTTTTGTAAAACGCCAGCGGGCTTCCTCGTGTGAGGATTTGCCATAGCGGGGAAACTTCAACAATTTGAGGCCTTCCCGCTATGGCAAAATTGAAAGAACTTGATTTCGGCAATATATAACAAAATCTTTATTTTGTCAATTTTTCGTTATTAGTTATTTGTTATTGCTTATTTAGTTAATTTAGTAACCTTCCCTCCCCTTATAGTGTTGTAATAGTCAAGAAAGGTCGATATTATGAGTCTTATGATTCTTAGAGAAAGCGATATCCCACCTGATTTGAAGCAGAAACGCGACGAGGAGGTTCTTTTACTTTCCACTTCTAGCCCTGCTGTATTCTCCATACTTTTTGACCGATACCACGACGATTTCGTTCGAAAGGCCAAAAAGATTGTGGGGGAAGACAATGCTGAAGACTTAGTTCAGGAAGCGTTTGTGAAGATATATCTAAACGCCGGAAAGTTTCGTGTACAAGAAGGGGCCTCGTTCAAGTCGTGGGGGTATAAAATCCTCATCAATTCCTGTTTCTCGTACTACAAGAAACAGAAACGAGACAAGGAAGCGACCATGCCGCTTGATGAAGAGCTGGCGGAATTATTACCAAATTTCCGCACCAACGACTACGACCGCGAGTTCACTAAGGATTATGTTCTTTCAATTCTTTCGAGAATGCCGGGAATTCTGGGAAATGTTCTCAAAATGTATTTTATAGAGGGCAAACCGCAAAAAGAAATTGCCACGCAAGAAGGAGTTTCAATTGGTGTTATCAAAACAAGAGTTCATCGCGCCAAAAAAGAATTTAAAAAAATCGCCTTCAGTCTTATATAATATTAAACACGTAACATGGGACAAGAAACAAAACAATTCAAAACAGAGACAATGCGTCGAATTTATACTCTTTTTTTTCTGAAAAAGCTCTCTGGCCGTATTGCAATTAAATTTTACATTCTTCTCGTTCTTATATACCTCCAATCAAAATTAATATTTGTGCAGGCAGTACTTCATAACATGCCATCCCCAACCGATATACCGGCACTCTACCACTTCTACACATACGCATTTCTTAATACCAGAGTATTAGTGCAAGTTACGGTAATCGTGGCCCTCACTACCCTAGTCTTTATGCTTCGAGATTTTTTCAAAAAAGATACTTCTTTGGGATACACGAGGTAAAAAAATAACAAGATTTATGCGCAAAACCCCGCAAGGCGGGGTTTTGCCTTGTGGTATACTGGAACGGTATTAATAAAAATATAAAAGATAGGATGGAGCAAACTAAAGAAAACAAATTAAATATCGCTGGAGCAATAGTTTTAGCTGGGGTAATCATTGCTGTTGCTATATTGCTCACCAACGGCAAAGTAATAAAAAATAATCCTTCAGGTGGCGGACCGCAACCTCAAGAAATTACAGTAGCATCGCTTAACGACAAAGACCATATATTGGGAAACAGGAACGCTAAAATAGTAGTAATAGAGTTCTCCGATACCGAGTGTCCTTTTTGTAAAAGTTTCCATCCGACTATGAAAAAAATTGTCGCTGACTATAAGGGTGATGTCGCCTGGGTATACCGCCACTTCCCGCTTGATGCGCTTCACTCTAAAGCACGCAATGAAGCTGTGGCAACGGAGTGCGCGAACGAGCTTGGCGGGAATGAAATGTTTTGGAGATATATAGACAAAATATTTGAAATAACGCCGTCCAATGACAAGTTGGATCCTGCAGAGCTCCCTAAAATTGCGGGGAATCTCGGCCTTGATGTGCCCAAATTTAATAAATGCCTATCAAGTGGAAAATATAAAGATTTAATAGAAGCACAGGTTCAGGACGGTGTTAAAGTTGGCGTTACGGGCACCCCTTCAAGCGTGGTTATAAACCAAAAAACCGGAAAGAAAATTCTCATTGTCGGCGCAGAGCCTTACGATAATATAAAACGCGCGATTGACGCCATAAAATAATAGTTGTAATATTTATACAATTTATACATTGGAAACGGCACCTTTAGGAGGAATTAAATTATAAGCTTTGTATTAAAAAACATGAAAAACTCAATATCAAGTAATATGTTAAAAGTTCTCGGTATGATTGTTGTTTTGTCAGTCTTTGTGTGGATGATTGCGTTCACCTATACATCTCAGGCTCGGGCACAGGACGGCGCCGATAATGCGGAAAGGGGCGAGCGCCCGGAGGTCACCCAGGTTAACCAGCCGGAAGATAGGGGCGATCAGTCGGAAGAAAATAGACAAGACGCGGAAAACAGAAATGAAGCGTCCATAAAAAGCGATGACGATACGGAAAACTCGCGCGAACACGGCAATAAAATTTCCGAGTCCGTAAAAAAATTACTAGAAGTTGCAAAGGAAACTTCAAAGCAGGACCGCGGAATCGGCGATGAGGTAAGTAAAATCGCTAAAGAAGAGGGTGATATGAGTACGACAACAACCGAGGCAATAAAGAAAGTTGAAAACAGAAACTTTCTGGTTTCCCTGCTTGTCGGAGCAGACTTGAAGAATCTCGGCCAGCTCAGAAGCTCTATCGTTACGACGGAAAATCACATAAACGCCTTGAATAATATAAAAACAAGGGTCACCGCCGATATAGCGACAACTTTGGATGCCGAGATAGCATCCCTTAACCAAGAAAAGGTTCGCCTTGAAAGCGTAGTAAAAGACAACGAAGACGTATTCAGTCTTTTCGGCTGGTTCGTCAAATTGGTTCAATAGGAAGTTCACTATAAACAAAAACCCCGCAATATGCGGGGTTTTTGTTTATACTCCGAGCATTGTCCTTAATTCTTTCGTAGGCTCCCACGGCGGGTCAAATGTAATATTAACGCGCACTTCCGGATAGAGCGGAATGAGCGCTTTCTCAACGCTTGCAATAAGTTCTTCCGCAAACGGGCAGAACGGGCTAGTTAATGTCATTAAAATATCAATTCCTTCTTCCTCTGTTTCAATTTTGTAAATAAGGCCGAGTGTCCAGACATCAATGCCAAGCTCGGGGTCTTTGACAGTTTTCAATTTTTCTATTATTTGTTCTTTGGTTGCAAAAGACATTTGGTTCATAATTAATTGAATCCTTTTTCTTCAATCTCGCTTACCAATTCATGTCCGCCCGATTTTACGATTTTCCCGTTTTTCATCACGTGGACGAAATCTGGCGTAATTTTTTTCAAAATATTAGTGTAGTGCGTTATTAAAAGAAATCCAGTTCCTTCTTTTTTCAATTCTTCTATTCCTTTAAAGAGTTTGGACATAGAATCCACATCAACACCTGAATCTATTTCATCAAGAAAGGCAAATTTTGGTGAGAGCGCCGCAAGTTGTACCAACTCACCTATTTTTTTCTCCCCTCCAGAGAATCCCGTGTTTACATTTCTGCGCAAAATTTCTTTACCAATCCCAAGACTTGAGATTTTCTCGCCAAGCGTCTTGTTAAAATCAATTATTGAAATTTCTTTGCCGGAAATTGACCTGTATGCGCGGTGCAGAAATTGCAAGATGCTTACGCCCGCAATTTCAGGGACATTTTGCATAGAAAGAAAGAGGCCTGCTTTGGCTTTTTTATCAGTTGATAATTCGGTAATATCTTTACCGTCCAGTATTATTTTTCCGCCTGTAATTTTATATTTAGGATGGCCAAAAATGCCGTTCAAAAGAGAGCTTTTGCCAGAACCGTTCGGCCCCATCAATATATGTATTTCACCAGAATTTATAGCAATCGAAATACCATCAGCGACCTTTTTATCGCCAGTTTCAATATTTAAATTTTTTATTTCTAATTTATGCATTAATATGTTTTATTGCATTAGACAGCGCTTCGTATGCGAGTAGAGCACAATTCGTTCTAGACGGACTTATTTTGATGCCTAGCATCGTGTACATATCGCCCGGTGAAAGCATTTTTGCCGAGCTGATAGACAAGCCTATTAATTTTTCTGTAAGCATGGATGCGCCAGCAAGACTTATGGCGCAACCAACTCCTTCAAAACTGGCTTCAGTAATTTTTCTGTTAGCGGTTTTCAAGTATAGCATGAGCTCGTCTCCACAATTGGCGTTTATTCCGTCACCTTTAATTGTAAAATCCCCCATCTTTTTTTTGTTGCGGGGGTGAGAATAGTGGTCCAAAATATTTTCTTTGTACAATTCTTCATCCATGATTATTTTCCAAAAACCATCTTTGCCTTCACTATTGCCCCCACGAGCTTATCAACATCTTTTATGTCGTTGTAAACATAAAAACTAGCGCGACATACTCCAGATACTCCTAAGTGCTTCATTAACGGCATCGCGCAGTGGTGCCCCCCGCGAATGGCGATTCCATCTCTTCCCAAAATTTCAGCCACATCATGTGGATGAACTCCGTCAATAGTGAAGGATACGATTCCAATATTTTTCTTTTCATTTTTTTCAGAAATAAGATGAACTCCCTCTATTTCAGACAGTCTCCTCCCAGCATAGGCGACAAGTTCTTTTGAATGTTTCCTAACTTCCTCTATCCCTAGTTTTTCTACATACCCGATAGCTGCGCCAAGTCCTATAACCCCCGCCACATTGGGCGTTCCCGCCTCAAAACGTGTCGGGATTTTATTATACGTAGACCACTCAACCGACACCTTTTCAATTACACCACCACCAAAAAAAGATGGGTACAATTTTTCCAAAAGGTCTTCTTTGCCGTACAAAATTCCCGTGCCAGTCGGTCCAAGCATCTTATGTCCCGAAGCAAAAAGAAAATCACATTCAAGTTCCCGAACGTTTATATTCATGTGCCCGATAGCCTTTGATGCGTCTACTATTACTATTGAACCAACTTCGTTTGCTTTTTTCACCAAACGTCCCACATCATATATTGTGCCTAAAACATTGCTTGCTAACGGCATTGCAATAATTTTTGTTTTTGAACTAATAAGTTGTTCTGCTTTTTCGTAATCAAGGTCTGTTCCCAAAAGCGGAATAATTTTCAACTTGGCACCAGTTCGGCGCGCCAATTCCTGAAATGGCACGATGTTGGAATGATGTTCGGCAACTGAAACAACAATTTCATCGCCCTTTTTTAATTTTAAGTAGCGCTCAAGCATATAAACAAGCATATTCACCCCTATCGTTGCTCCGCTTGTAAAAATTATTTCTTTCGTTTTTGCTCCGATAAATAGGGCCACCTTGGCACGCACCCCTTCGTAAGCCTCCGTTGCCTCTTCACTCAAATCATATGGTGAGCGGTGCACATTGGAACGGTACCCGAAATAATATTCGTCCATTGCTTCCACGACCTGTTTTGGGGTCTGGGAAGACGCGGCATTGTCTAAATAAACTAGGGGTTTGCCTGTCTTTTTTTCATAGTTTTCAAATATCGGGAAATCTTTTTTTATATTCTCGGAGTTAAACATATTGAAAAATTAGATGAGAAATCCCTCTAAAATCAATTCTTTTGCTTCCCTGTCTTCCAGCCCGCGGGACTTCGGATAAAACATTTCCTCTTCGCCGATTCGGCTGATTGATAAAGAGTGGTTTGATTTCACTTCGCGCGAGGCAATGTCGAGCGCCGGAATGGCGTCAATTTTTGCAGTTTTTGAAAGAAGTAGAAATTTTGCGCTCTCATTACCTTCCAACGCCCTTAGTCCCTTTTTCATATTTATATCACTTCTATATATAGCGTGTGATTCACCCGACAAAACGCCTCTTGTCTCTATTTTTGAAACTGTCTCGTCAGCTTCATGATAAACCTTGTGTAAAATATCTATTTTAGAGTCTCCGTTTACTTCATACCTCGCCTTGATTTCCGCGCGCGCTCCTTTGCCTTTCAAAAAAATATGTAAATCACTTTTGGCGTGTGCTGTCCCCGAAACTCTTTCTTCGTATTCAAATGTTCCGCCTTCTTCAATTGTCACTAAAATAAGCCTGTGCAACGACAAATCGTTTTTCATTGTCTTGTGGGTGTTCTTTCCAATAAAAACAACTTCTCCGCCACCCGCGACCACAGACGAAAAATCCTCTATGAATGGCGAGGATATTTTGAGCCCGTATTTGAGAGCCCCCGGCTTTTTATATGATTTCAGTATTTTCTTCACTTCTTTATTCAGTATTGGTCAGCTTACTTTAAATAACCGAGTATTTCAATCCCGTTAGAAGTAGACCACCCCAAGGTGGCCATAGCCACTTGTTTCGCGAGGGCGACTTCTAACGGGACAAATAAAAACAGCCAGCATAGGATGAACTAGCTGGCCGTCTGGTTGCGATTCTGGACTTCCACCGCCACTTTGGCGTTATTGAGATGAACTTCCACATGCGCTTGTACGATTTTTTCGACTACCCAAAACGGCATAACCGTCTTGTAAGAAACCGCCTCATGGCGTTTGTCGGCATCCAGACGATAAAAACTCTCCCAATCTTCAATTTTTGAAACCATCACCATTCTGGTCGCGCCGTTCTTTACTTGTTCTGGACGCGTCGAATGTGTGATGAGGTAATCCCCGTAAACAACTGGTGTTACAAGGGAATGGAGCCCAGAGTTTTCGTCGGGAGCTCCAAACGAACTCTTCTTTTCGTCCATTGATCCTCCCTAAGTGTTGGTTTTAGATAGCTACCTTTCAGATTTATACCACATTTTTTTATTGTTTGTTAAATACACAATTGGGGCAAAAAAAAGCCCGCTACATTTCTGTAGACGGGCTGTGAGGAGACGCGATGGCGAAATCGCGTTCAGGCGAAGACGAGATGCGAGGTGGCGCACTCCATGCCGATTGCTTCGTACGCGACCACTTCCCTTGTTTCGGAGGCGGCCTTCGCGACGAGATCCATCGGAACGGAAGCGACGTCCTCGGCGGTGATGGCGCGAGCGAGACCCGCGTACGGGTCTTCGGTGAAAAAACTCGTCATCGGTTCCCAGCGGCCGGCGGCGCGCACCATGTTCTGGTGCACCTGGCAGGTGCTGTCGGAAAAGAGACTCACGGACATCTTGAAGCCGTCGTAGCGAAAGACGTCCACGGGCTTTTTCAAGCTGTGGAGTCCCGGCACGACGCCAATCTCGAACCCCTCGCGCGTACTGCCGACGGGAAAGATATTCCCCTCGCCTGCGAGCTTGCGCAAAATCGCTTCGGTAAGTTTCATTTTTATCTCCTTTCCTTTGTTGGTGTACTTTTTGAGGATATCCCTACCCCCATTCATCCCGATTATACCATATTTATATATATTGTCAATAGATATATTGATGCTAAAAAAATGTTGTGGTATAAAGATAAAAGGCACATTAACCAAGGGGAAAGACTTATGAAAAAAACAAGACCTTTCCCCTACTTCGCCGAAAAGATGGAGAGGGGAGGAAAGATTTCGTTTGAGGAAATACGAGACGCCTTGATTCTTGAGGCAATCTCAATCAACGATCACTTTCAGAAAAAAATCGTTTTCAGTTTGGTAACCTTTCAGGAGCATGTTGGATATTTATCCAGCCTGACAATAATGCTCCGGGTGGTTAAAGGAGAGAGTACGGAAGCGTGGAATCTAGCGAAGGAAATCCCGCTGATTCCGAGTGTCGGCTACGACATCAATATATTGAGAAAGGTCGTGGCGGATTTACTGAATGTCAGCACCCCGAGCGTCCGTGATTAATATATCGGGCGCTTTTTCTTTTACCTTTTGAGTAAATTATGTGTTATATTCTCCGAAAGCACATTAAACGGAGGGTATATGATTCTCGCTGTTCTTGAAGTAAACGGAAGGAAGCGGGTGGAAGAATTCGACACTCTGGCGCTTGCGAAAAACGCCGTGAATGGAGAGGGTGGCTGGATGGAAGAAGCCAAAAAAAGCTTTCCCCACAAAGAATTCGAACCTGTCTTCTATCGGGCAAAAAAATTGAAATAAAAGCGCTCTCTCACGGGCGCTTTTTGTTTGATTCTGTAGTAAAATTTTGCTTACTCCGCAACGCAAAATTCTACTACAGGGTTTGACATAGACGGATTTTTTGTTATACCGATAAGTAGGACAAAGAATAAGGAGGGTTCTTCAATGGAAAAGAATGGGCGCAAACGTTTGTTTTTTCTGATTCTTTCTCTGCTCGGTATAGCGTTTATTTTTTATTACGCGTACAAATGGCAGAATGAATCAATTGTTCTCGGATGGCAGGTTAACTTCTATTCAGCCGGCCGATACATAGACGGAGAAAGCCTGGCATGGAAGCCGGATGTCAAAAAAAACAAAAAAGGCTGTTATATCATCGCCGAGAACGAGTACTGCGGAAAAGACCTTTCTTACACTATCAAAAGGCACCTGACTTGCATCAAATGCAATTTCTGAAAATAAGTTTGTGGGCGCCGTCTGTACTGCAGGCGGTTTTTTGTTTTTGTTTGACTGAGCGTAGATTTTTATGGTACGAATTACTCCAGTTAGTTCAACGGAGAACCATAAAAATGGACGAGGAAATGTTTAAGAGTAAGTTGGCAAATCTTGCCGATGTCAATTCACAAATGAGCGTTTCGGCAAGTATGGCAATCACCAAATCAGGAAAGGCAAATCCGGAAATGAGACGAGTAATTAGCGAACAAATAGACGTCATTTTGGACAAAGCATGGTTTCTCCAAAGGGACCTCGATGAAATTGCTCGCGAGTGGTAGAAACATTTCAATTCTCCTACGGGCGACCTTGGTCGTCCTTTTTGTTTGACAAAATATAAATTTTTATGCTACGAATAGGCTTAAGAAAACCAACTAGGAGAAGTTCTTATGGACAAAAAAAGCCGTAAGGTAGAAAAGCTCGAGTTCGACCGTGCAATCCTTGGGCTTATCGAAGCCTCTTCCCGCACCAGCACAATCGGATTCAACGCCATGAAAAACTCAAAAAAAGAAACCGATGGTGACCGACGCAAAGCTCTCGTGATGATGAATCGGCTGATAAAGGCGCATAAGAAGCTCGAGGACCGGCTCCTCGTCATTGCACTTTGCTAATGTTCTCGCAAAAGCCCCGTGCTTTTGCGGGGCTTTTTGTTTGACCTACTTTTTTGTTTACTTGTCCAATAAAAAAGTTTCTTATTCCCCTATTCGCTACAATTAGAGGATAGAGATTATGCGGTTGATAACTTCCGGTAAATTGTCGCCTAATCTATAGAACATTTGAAGAGATCTTTGCTCTTTATCAAGAATGTTGGCTGACGAAAGAACACCTAGATGTTTTGAGGTAGCGTTGAACGATAGTTTAATTTGGTCGGCTATGTTCCCGACCGATGCTTCTTTTTCGTTTCTAATAAAACGCAAAATAGCCAGACGCCTCTTGTTAGCTAATGCTTTCAAACTTCGCTCCAGTTCTTTTTCTTTCATAACTTTACTTTATTATACCACTATCCCCCTATTCGCTACAATTAGGGGATAAGGAATTTGAGGTGAAATTGTGCTGATATTTCCCGAGTTTAAGTTTTGGCATTTTTTATGGCTTCTATTATTTTTTCTCTAATATCTGGACTTAAAATACGATTGGTTCCGCGAATATAATGGTGACCGAAATCTGTGTCAATAAACTTTTCACTAATAAATACAATCTCTTTATCATAACGGGGACGAACATGAAAATGAACTTGTGGATCGGGCGGGGTCTTTTGGTAGGCACCATTCATTAAACATGTCCAATTAAACATTTTGGCACCGAAAACATGACGAACCTTTGACTCAAAAATCTTTATAAGATTGAGAAAATCCAACATCTCATCTTCTGCAACTTCGGCTAAATCTCCACATTTTCTTTTTAAGACGGCAGAACAACGACCAAGATATGTTTGGTCGTCAGATAATATGATTTTCCAGTATTTAGTTTCAAAGATTAAATCTTTTCCCATAATTTCCATAATTTAAGCTATCCCCCTATTCGCTACAATTAGGGGATAAGGAATTTGAGGTGAAATTGTGCTGATATTTCCCGAGTTTAAGTTTTGGCATTTGTATTTTCCATTAAAAAGTCATGTACCTGTATAGTTTTTTCTACTATAAATAACCCTTGCCTAAGTCTTTTCCAAGAAAGTCTATCTGCTTTTGTACCAAATAATTTTTTCATTAATGCATAGTCGGCCAACAAGTCGTGTGCAATATAATTCCTATAATCTTTTAGTTCTTCCAATAAAGAAGTAAAGTCTCCTCTCAATTTAAGTCTTTTTAATTCTCTAATCAAACCATCCAAAGTCCATTTCTCAATCCTATCTTCTTCATATTTATATTTATTAATTAAAATATTTTTTAATGCCATTTCAATAATCTGAACTTTTCCCATAAATACAGCATAACTTTCCAAAAAATTTAATTTATCAATACGTTTAAGCCTTTTCCAAATTTTTGACTCTAGTTGTTTTGGGGTTAAGGTTTTATTATTTAACTTTTTTTGCATTTATTTTTTACTTTGGCATTGGGGGTTTTGGTGGTTTAGGGATTCTCTCCTTGAAAGCCCATTTACCTAAAGATATTGAATTCACTTCTTTATCAATAATATCTATGTATTTTTTAAAATTATCAAAGTTAACAAAATCTATAGTGTAATATTTTTCTAATGTATAATTGGTATCGTATATTTTATCTGTCTTTTCTTTTATAACAAACTCTTCACGAGAAAAAGACTCTTCACTTAAGGCCATAAATAAATCTGATTTTTTCTCTCCTTTTTTTCTACGATAAGATTCATTTTCAAAAAGAAATGAATACTGAATAATATCGCTATCTTTCACAACCAAACCATCTTTATAAGACGCGGTGAATATTTGACCAGAGAATAACGCAATCGGTAAATACAAATATCTTTTAGTGTCAGTATCACTTGCCTTACTTGCTTCATTTATTACAGCTTTAGGTAATTTTTCTATACACTTATAAATTTGAGGGTCATCTACTTTTTTCTTTTTATGTATATCTATAGTGATAAAATTTTGAGCCATTTTAATCTCTCTTTTAAAATAATGGGTAACTGAAAATATCTTATTTTTATGAATTAAATTAGGAGAAACTTTTGGTAGATGTTTAACTGAAAAATAATATATTGATGGCCTGTCTTGTGTGCAGATAAAAATCCAATTGTTTTGTAAACTTTGTTTACACTCTATTACTAAATTAACTTCTATTTTATTTATTGTTTTTTTGGCAATTATATCTATCTCTCTATTTTTTGATGTATTTAAATCCAAAAACGTGGTGCTAAGTTTTACATCCCATTCATTCTTCCTAAGAACTTCTCCGGCTTCCATTTCTAAAATAAAGCCAGTTTTCTTAAGAAAATCAGAAACATCGGATTCTTTTAACTTTCCTTTTTTGGACATAGAAATAAAATCTACCCCACGCTCCCATCCACCACAGCCCTAGTTTTATATTCTATTTTGTAGAGGCAAGTTTTTGTCTTCATTTTCGTAAGATAATTATATCGCTTAATCAATAAAACTAGAGCGGGGTGTCGAACTCTGTTTTACCCAACAGAGTTCTCCATCTCCAACTCTATTAATTTATTAAGCTCTAGAGCGTATTCCAAAGGCATTGCTTTAATCATCGGCTCTATAAAACCGTTCACGATAAGGCGGGTGGCTTCGCTCTCGCTATAACCGCGAGATTTCAAATAGAAAATTTCGTCAACGCCGATTTTTCCAACTCTTGCTTCGTGGGCAATAACCACATTATCATTTTCATTTTTCATTGTCGGATAAGTGTTGGATTGGGATTTGTCGTCTAGAATCAGCGCGTCGCAAGAGACGGTTGAATGCGTATTTTCTGCGCGTTTTCCAACTTGCACGAATCCGCGGTAATTGGAAATTCCTCCGTCTTTGGAAATTGATTTTGAGCGGATGTTGGAAGTTGTGTTTGGTGCGAGATGTAAAACTTTTGAGCCTGTGTCTTGGACTTGACCCTCGCCCGCGAGGACTATCCCCAGCGATTCCGAGCGGGCGCCTTCGCCTAACAAAACCGACGACGGATAGAGCATCGTCACGCACGAACCCATATTGCCGTTGAACCATTCAATCGTTCCTTTTTCATAGAC
>Ga0154938_112_pt1 | contig 65177 bp, 68 predicted proteins | sample RifCSPhighO2_01_FD_105906 | JGI IMG/M metagenome (GOLD analysis project Ga0154938, IMG submission 105906) | Candidatus Lloydbacteria bacterium RIFCSPHIGHO2_01_FULL_41_20 | reverse complement strand
ACATTTTTGCCTTTTGCTCTTACATATTTAATAGCTGGAATTAAATCTGTATCAGAACTTACAATAATCGCTGTGTCGTAACTATTTTCAACTGCACCAATAACTAAATCTATAGCAATTTGGACATCTACGCCTTTCTCCCTAATCTCGTTGTCATAAACAATTCTTCCTTTTTTTACTTGGTATCCATTATTTTCTAAGCCACTCAAAAATTTTTGTTGACTTACAACCATTTTCTGGCTTTTTTTACTGTTATCATGATTTCTAACAATGCCAATATAATATGATTTTGATGAAATCTTTCTCCCTCGTGCCAAAAAATCAGCGAATTTAACGTAATCAAATTTAGTTCCCTTAGGAACTACCCCGTCTTGGCGTATTCTTTTATAGAAATTACCGCCGTCAACAAATAAGGCTACTCTTCTTTCTTTTTCGATTTCCATAATTATGGAAAATTGTAACATGGCTAGACGCAAAACTGCCCTTACTCTTGCGAGTAGGGGCAGTGATGTTAATACCAGTATTATACATAAACCTAGAGTTGGTGCAAGAAGCGGAAATATGCTTAAAAACTAGGCTTTCTTAACGAAAACCCCGAGCTTTGACTTTTTAGCTCAAATTCGGCATTTTTGTTATGGGCTAAAATAAAAAGCCCCGCGCTAGATGAGACCGTGTTATTATTTAGTTTAATGTTAAATCTGTTCTATCGTCTCAAACACAATATTGCCGAATGTTTTTCCCCTCAAAATTTACTTTGGCATTTCGCCGCCGTTATCACCACTTGGCTTATTGTCGTCTCGGGATTTGATTGGTTTTATTTTATTTCGGTAAGAGGAAACGCTTTGGACAATATTTTATTCCCCGCAGTCGTCATCGGCGGACTTGTTCCGATTGTCTTGCCAATCTGCATCATTTTTATAGGGAAAATGCACAAAAATATAAGAACAATAAATACTGGCTGGGCTCTCGGCCAAGCAGCTTTAATCGGCTGGCTCATTTCTTCGACTTATAAAGCATTCACCGGCAGATTCCACCCATATTCTTTTGATACAAGCGTAGACATCAGCAGAATTTTTAATTTTGGATTCATGCGGGAGGGAATATTCTGGGGCTGGCCGTCTTCTCATACAACAATTGCCTTTGCCATGGCCGTCACTTTAATAATTTTGTATTCAAGGAATAAAAGTTTCAAATATTTGGCGCTTATATACGCTTTCTATGTCGGACTAGGCGTTTCGGTTAGTATTCACTGGTTTTCGGATTTTACAGCTGGCGCAATCATCGGCTCTGTTGTTGGAATCGTGGTCGGCAAAAGCTTCCGCGACAAACTTGCTGTTATCTAAAAATTTGGTATGTTCGTAGTGGATCAAGGTAGCCAGGAAGAGGCTCCATCATTTGCTGCGATCCGAAGTAAAAAGTAGTTGCAGTAAAAAAGCGTAGTAAAAAGTTCTGTCATAGTAAGCCCACGAGAAATCGCGGGATGGTGACAGATAGGGTGTTAATTCACCCTTATAGCGCGGATTTCGCGCTCCGCAGTTCTCGGACGCCGTGGTTCCGACTACGGTTCTCTCCGGAAACGGGAGCGGACGGCCTGTCTGCAGTGCGAAGAAGCCGCGTTGTCCAAGACCTAGCAAATGATCTCTTCCTGGCAGCTCTGGGCAAGTTCCTTTTAATCACATTACTTTGGGGGGACCGCATGGGACGAAAAACCAACGCGGCCCTTCTGGTGCCGCTTGCAACAGTTGATACGAAAAACCCGCTTGATTTTGTAAACATGGTCGGCGGGCGTCCGGATATACATTTCTACTGGAAAGAGGAGGCCGGGAAGAAACCCCGGCTGATTGGCAACCCCAACAAGCCGACGCGAAGACTCCACGAGGTGTTCGGGCATTACATCCGTGAAGGAATAATTGCCATGGGAGACAATGAAAATTATCCCCTGCGCAGACTCCCTTCGTCCACGGCATTCGTAAAGGACTCAAACCCGCTCAAGAACGCAGAAAAACACGCGGGAGGAAAATTCTTTTACATCGCCGACATATGGAATGCCTATCCGAGTGTTGACCTTGAAAGATTGACTGTGCTCATCGTCTACATCAGAAAGTACGATGAGTACAAGTTTGATTTTTCTTTGTCCATGCTCGGTCAGAACTATTTGTTCCAGCATGAACTCACCGGCGATTCGTTATATCCCTCGGTGCACGCCTTTCTTGAGTCGTACTGCGGGGGTATCCGCGGTAGGGGTTTGGCTGTGGGCGGTCCATTGTCGCCGTACCTTTTCAACCTCTACTGCGAGGCGTACGTGGACGCAAGTCTGCGGAAACTGTGCGATAAGTACGACATAGCCTTTACCCGGTATGCCGACGACTTTGTTTTTTCAAGAAACAAGCCAATCGTCGGTGAAATCCGCGAGGATATAAGGAGATGCATCACTCGCGCGGGTTTCCACGTCAACCACCGCAAGTCAAAAGTCCTCTCCCGTGAAATGGGAACGGTTTTTGTCACGAAGATGGGGCTCCGAAACGACCCGGGCAAAGGAACGGCAATCCTTGTTTTTTCGCAAAAGAAAAGGAGACGGCTCCACGGGATGATCGGCAGTTATCTGGTCGGTCGTACCGACTGGCCTCAAAAAGTAAAGGGATTTATTTCGGAGTTCATCTATTATTACAAGAACGTAGTCGTTCCGACGGCAACTGACCGCAAAACCTTCGGCCTTTGCAAAAAGTTCGAAGCGGAATGGGCAAAATACGAATATCGCTAGCAGTAAAATGCTGGCGATTTTTTTATTTCGTAACAATTAATCTATCCTCTGAAATTATCAAGTATTTTGAAACACCAACCGATGGGCGCGCCGTCATCGGTTCCCCGACACTCCTCTCGGCATAATTAACGACAATCTCCACACCATTAATCTCCGTAGTTTGTGGGGCGATTCTGTCGCCGAGTAAAATCGCATTGGTTCCTCTGTATCCGCCCTTCATTTTTAGCGCTACGACAACATAGTAAAAAGTTCCACTACCACTACCGTCCTGCGTCAAAAGAAAAGCAGTATCTTCCGTGCCATCTCCGTTCAAATCTCCCTTGGCTTCATTCCCAAAATATTTAGTAGTAATTTTTGCCGCCGAACCGGGAGTGACTTCTTTTTCTGAAACTCCATTTACCAACTCCACTTTTACTCCATCAATTTTATATGTCGCGTTTTTATATGAATTACTCAAACCAATCCTAAAACAAATCCACATAAAAACAAATATCAAAAATGTTACTGCGCCAAAAGTTAAAAGTGTTTTCAAGAAAAATTTCACCCCACCTTTTTTGTCTCCATCAAAATAAATCTGCATCGGTTGATAGAAAAATATAAAACCCATAACGGCTACAGAAAAAACAAGGAGGGATAGCATAGCAATCGGAATAATAACGCTATCGGCCGGACCGATATGTTCCGGTCCGTAATACATCAGGGTCGCAACTAGGGATATATAAACTGTGGCTGATATTGCATTTAAAAATGGATTTTTGGTCATATGTATACTATATAACTCCTCTTTCTCCATAAAAAGTTACTGTTTTTATAAACATTTTTCCTTTTATTCCCCTGTGATAAAATTAAAGACATGAAACTTTACAATACAAATTACGGTTCTGCGACAGACACACTACTTCCGCAATTTGAAGTTCGTGGCAAAGAAATCTACGCTACAAATGACCACCCCGACAAAAATTCAAAACTGCTTCCTTGGTATGAAATACGCGGTAAAAAAATTTACACGACAATTCATAATCCCGAGGGACATACGGCAATGCCCATGTACGAAATCCGCGGAAACAATATTCATACCACACTACACAATCCAAAATACACGACAATGCCCACATTCCACATAAGATAGAGTGGTCTTTTATTGTTTTAACCCCAGTCCTGTTTTTAAAAGATATAAATTAATTCCTATGAGTACTGCTGTAAGTGAGAGAAGTACTGAAATAGACAAGAAAACGGGGACATCGGATATCCCAAGAAAGCCATACCGAAAACCGTTAATGAGATAAAAAAGCGGGTTGGAGTAGGTAAGTGTTTGCCACCACTCGGGCAGTGTTTGAACTGAATAAAAAATACCACCGAGATAAATAAGTGGTGTCAACACAAAAGTTGGTACAAGATTGATACCATCAATAGATTTAGCATAAATACCATTAACTAACCCAGCAAGTGCAAATACAAGTGCGGTTAGAACTGCAAACAGAAAAATTACTAAAACATTATATATGGCGAGATGAAGTCCGGTAAAAAAGAGGGATACGATTAGAACCAAGGCTCCAACAATAACGCCACGCACAAGTCCTCCGCCAATAAATCCAGCAAGCATTACCCATGGGGACATAGGTGACACCAAAAGTTCGTCTATACTACGACCAAAAAATTTAGAACTGAAAAAAGTGAATGAGGTATTAGCGTAGGATGTGGTAACGATGGCTAACATAACCAAACCGGGAACGACAAAAAGCATATACCTTACGCCCTGCATGTCGCCGATCTGCGAACCAAGAATTGTGCCGAAAACAAGAAAGTATAAGACAGAAGTTATAACAGATGGCAAAAATGTTTGTATCCAAATTCGAAACATACGTACCACGTCTTTGCGTATCATGGTATAAAAAGCTATCCAAAGTTTATAGGAATTCATAAATTATTTTTCAGATGTTAATTTAAGGAACACTTCTTCCAGTCGTCCCCCTTTATATCCGTCTTTGACTTTACCGCTATCATCATGCATCGCAAGAATTTCATCCATTTTTCCGTTCGCGACTATCTCACCCTTATTTATTATGGCAACATGACTCGCAAGTTGCTCTGCTTCTTCCAAATAATGCGTCGTTAAAAGTATGGTTATGCCCTTTTTGGTAAGATCCTCCAAGTATTTCCACATACTGCGTCTGAGTTCAACATCAACCCCCGCAGTCGGCTCATCCAAGATGAGGAATTTAGGCTCGTGCACTAATGCGCGCGCTATCATGAGACGGCGCTTCATCCCTCCAGATAAAGTCAAACTGTTTTGTGTCATCTTGTCCCCAAGGCCTAAGTCTGTAAGAAGTTTCTTGGCGCGGGGAATGGCAATAGAACGGGGAATGCCATAGTACCCAGCTTGATTTACAACAATATCAAGCGGTTTTTCAAACGGATTAAAATTTATCTCTTGCCCCACGAGACCTATGTATGTTTTTGCAAGTTCGGGTTCTTTATTAATGTCGTGTCCAAAAACAGAAACAACTCCGTCGGTTTTATTTACTAAGCCCGTGGCAATTCCAATGATAGAAGTTTTCCCCGCGCCGTTAGGACCTAAAAGCGCGAAGAAATCTCCCGCGGGTACCTCAAAAGAAACCCCCTTCAAGGCTTCTGTCCCACTCGCGTATGTTTTGCGGAGGTTTTTAATTAATAATGCCGGGGTCATGGGGAAAAGGGGCTATTTATAAAATTACAAATCAATTTTTGGGAAAAAATTATTTTTTAAATGGAACGCCCAAATATTCAAAAAAAGCTGTTGCCTCGTCTTTCCCTTTTGCCGTTGAAACAATAGTGACAGCCATACCAAATATATCCTTAAGGTCCTCGTCAGCAGTTTCTGGAAAAATACTGTGCTCTTTGATTCCGATAGTAACATTGCCCATTTCATCTACTGCGGTTCTCGCAACCCCTTTGAAGTCTTTTGTGCGGGGTAGCGCAACATTAAAAAGTTTATCCAAAAAAAGATTCATTCTTGCGCCACGAAGTGTCACTATTGCCCCCAAAATATCGCCTAATCTTGTTTTGAAAGTTGCCACTGCCTTCTTGGCTCCGCGCGGAGACGCTTTTTGGCCTGTGATTTTTGAAAGGCGTTCGACTATAAAATCATTTCTTTTTTTATCCTTCTTTATTTGCGAACCGGTACCAACAGAAACAACCACCTTGGAAAGCCTTGGTGCTTGCATTACATTTTTATAGTGGAATTTACCTTTAAGGCGTGTAAATGATTCCAGGTTTTTCTCTTTTACTGTTTTTGTTTTCATTCCGCCAGAGGCAGGTCGCGTTCGCGATTCTACTTCAGAGGTTTTTTTATTTTGTTTTTCTTTATTTTTTTCCATATATTTATTTAGCGACCACGGCCTCTAACGGGATTCATAAAAAATTATATTTCCGCTCCGCTCTTCTTTGAAATACGCACTATTTTCTTCCCCTTGCGGGCAAGTGAAACGCGGGTTCCTTTCCCAGTTTTGGAATCAATGAGCGCCACATTTGAAATGTGGATAGGAAGAGCGACAGAGACGGTCGTTCCCTTTTGTCCGCTTTTTTTCGCTCGCTGATGGCGCTTTACCACATGCACTCCTTCAACAACCACTTTTTCGGAATCGCGAAGAACGCTGGTAACCGCTCCTTTTTTACCTTTGTCTTTGCCTGTAAGCACTATTACATTGTCGCCTTTTCGTATATGCATAAAATTAAATTAACTATATTATTTCGGGGGCAAGAGAAATTATTTTTTGATATCCTCGCTCTCCTATCTCTCGTGGAATTGGTCCGAACACACGACCGGCTTTTGGCTCTCCTTTTTCGTCAACAATTACTACGGCAATGTCGTCAAAAGTAATGTAAGAGCCGTCTTTTCTGCGAAAAGGTTTTCTCTGGCGCACGATAACTCCGCGCACCACATCTTTTTTCTTAACAAGCTTGCGGGGTTCAGCCACTTTTATAGAAAGAATGACCAAGTCGCCTATTTCAGCATAACGGCGTTTTGAACCACCCAATATCTTAAAAACTCGGCCCTCTTTTCCGCCCGAGTTGTCTGTAACTATTACATTTGTTCCCGCTTGTATCATATGATTATTTTAAAGGGGTGAAACAACTATTAAAATCCTCACCCAGCCCAAAATTTACCGGAACTATACCGTGCGCCACGCGGGCGAATATCCCGGTCCTATTCGGACCAGTGGCGCCTGTTATATATTTATTTATTCTTATTTTTAAATTTTGTTTCATTTTGTTTTGTAAATTTGGGGCTGGGTCTTTAAATCATAGTCGCTCCGCTTCTTGATTTAAAGACTTAAACTAATCTGAAATGCTTATCCCGAGAAATAGGTCTTGTTTCTTCAATTGTTACCGTGGTTCCAACTTCCGGTTTCACTCCTTCTACATGTGCCTTAAAACGCTTGTCGTGTTTTATATATTTCCCGTACTTTGGATGCTTCACGAAGCGGGACACAGAAACAACAATGGTTTTATCCATTTTATTTGAAACAACTACTCCCTTAAATTGTTTTCCGTGTGAAATTTCTTTTTTAGTAGCCATATTTACCCTCCTAAATTTTTAAATTACTAAACAAGCTTACACTATGCCTTAAAATTTCGCTATTCAATTTTATTAGGTTTAAATTCATATATTTTGTAAAAAATTTCTTGCCCACCTACGTTTCCTTAGGAAATGTTGGTGGGTAAAGCGGGTGAATTATCGTGAAGCAAGTTCAGTCATAATTTGTGCGATTTCCTTGCGAAGCCCCTTCCCCTCCTTCACATTTTTTGTTTTGCTTCCGGAAATACCAAAACGAAACATGCGAAGCGCTTCTCTTTTCTCGCTTAAAAGTTTTACCAAATCTTCCACTTTTTTTGATTTAAATTCTGACATGTTTACCCTCCTAAATTTTTAAATTACTAAGGAAGCTTACACTATGCTTTGAAATTTCGCTATTTGATTTTATTGGGTTCAAATTCATATATTTTATGAAAAATTTCTTGCCCACCTACGTTTCCTTAGGAAATGTTGGTGGGTGAAGCGGGTGAATTAATTGCCTTCACGCGCAACCACTCTCGTCTTTATGGGAAGCTTGGTCCCGGCCTTACGCAACGATTCGCGGGCAACCGCATCCGTCACGCCATCGACCTCAAAAATGACACGTCCCGGTCTGACTTGCACCTCATATCCCGCCGGTTCGCCTTTCCCCTTGCCCATGGGCACTTCAGCGGCCTTTTGTGTAAAAGGCCTGTCTGGAAAAATGCGCACCCACATTCTCCCCGTTTTTCCTAAGTGGCGGACCATAGCGCGACGAGCCGATTCAATTTGGTTTGACTTGATGCGCGCGAGAGAAAGTGACTTAAGCCCGAAAGAACCGAACGAAATTTCAATTCCGCGGGTTTCTTTGGAGCCCTCAAGCTTTCGGCGACTCTTGTGCCATTTTCTGTATTTTACTTTTTTAGGAAAAAGCATGATATTTATTTATTTTTTTCGTTCTTCTCATTAAAAATGAGGCCTTTGTATATCCAAACTTTTATCCCGACATCACCATACGGAAGATGTGCTTTCTCACGGGCAAAATCAATATCGGCGCGGAATGTTTGGAGTGGAATTCCTCCTTTTTTAATTTCTTCTCGACGAGCCATATCTGCGCCACCCAGTCGCCCAGAGAGAGCAATTTTAACTCCTTTCACTTCTCGGCTTGCCATAACTTTTTCTGTCATTTGTTTTAACACTCTCCTGAAAGGAAGTCTTTTTTCAAGAGCTTCAGCCGCCATATAAGCTACAATCGCCGCGTTTGCTTCCGGGGAATGCACTTCTTGAATATCAATTTTAAATTCTTCTGGAATTTTAATTTTCTGACGCTTCATTTCTTTCAAAAGATCCTGGCGAAGCTTTACCTGTCCCTCACCGGAGCGCCCGATTATCATTCCGGGACGGGACGATTTCAAAATGATACGAAGTTTCTTTTCACTTCTTTCAATATCCACTCCCGCAACATAAAAACCTCGCATTCTTTTATTTAAATATTCACGGATGAGCACGTCTCCGCGCAAAAACTCCTGATATTTCCCGCGCGCGCCAAACCAGCGTGATTTCCAATCGCGGATAATTCCTAATCTATGTGCAAATGGGTGGACAATTTTTGACATATTATTTAGTTTCTTTTTCAGCTTTCACAATTTTTTCCGCCAAAATCACGGTAACATTGCTTGCGCGCTTGTTTATTGGGAACGCCGAACCGCGGGCGCGCGGCATTGAACGCTTAAGCGTTACTCCTTTGTCCACGCGAATATTTTTTACTATCAAATTTTTTGAATCTAGCCCAAAATTTTTCTCCGCATTAGCAACGCTGGAGCGAATAAGTTTCTCTATAGGACTCCCTGCCTTCTTTACTAAAATACGAAGCGAACTTAGCGCGTCATCTACGGATTTACCTTTAATAAGGCTTGCAACCAAACGGACCTTGCGCGGAGATTGACGATAATTGTAAAGGGACGCTTTCATATTTCTTTCTTAGGGGTTGATGGGGCTCCTCCCTTAGTGTCGGGAGTTGCGCCTTTAGCCGCTTGAGCAGAGGCAATTTCAGCGTCTTTCTTTTGCTGGTCAATTTCTTTTTGCATTTTACCTCCATGGCGAACGAATTTCCTTGTTAGGGCGAATTCGCCTAGCTTGTGCCCCACCATATCTTCGGTTATCAGGACATCAATGTGGGTCTTTCCATTGTGAACACCGAAAGTGAAACCAACCATTTCAGGTGAAATATCAGAGCGTCTTGCCCATGTCTTAATAACGCCGGCTTGGTCGGGTTTTTTTCCTTCAATCTTACGCAGAAGGCGCTCCTCCACATAAGGTCCTTTTTTTAGTGATCGCATTGTTTTACCTTCCTAAATTTTTTTACAAATAAACCCTAACTTTAATTTCCCCTCATTCCACCTAACTCTTTTATCTTTTCCAATAAGATTAGGTAAAAAAATTTCTTGCCCACCTACGTTTCCTTCGGAAATGTTGGTGGGCGAAGCGGGTGAATTGCTGGATTTTAACGAGGAAGAGGCTTGCAACCCTAGAGTGGGCGCCACTCTTCTTCATTAAAATGTTGCTTTTAACTTCACTCGATCCTTGCGTGAAATCTTGCTTTCCCGCAGTCCCTCGTTAGTTAAAATAAAATAGCTCCAGCGAGCATGGGTCTTATATTATATAAACTGAATTAGCTTGTCAAATAAAAGTATTTCTCCTATTATAGATATTAGGTTTAGGGGTCGGACCAGTGCATTATCGGGGTCGCTCGGCTGCGAAGAGGAGTTATCTCCTTCAGTTCTTTTCATCCACAAATCCCCCTGGGTTAAAGCCATCTCCTACGGACGAGGAGTTAGATAGAGGCCGACCAGCAGTCTTTGCGTTCCTAGGAAAGCGCAGGATTGTTTAAAACCTAACTACCGTGATTTGATGCCCGCCATGATCAGCCCAGCCAGCTCGCCCCAGGGACGGACGGGACGAACTTGTTTACAACCTGGCCACCTGCTCTTATGAGCTCACACGGAGGTCTTAAGGGCTACCCAAGTCGTTCATAGCGATACGGGTCGCCACCTATTCAGTAAACCGCCCCCATTGGGAGCGGTTTTTTTATTTATCACATCTTCTTTTCCTTTTTCTTTCCAACATGTCTGCGTGAGACGATAAATGGATTTGAGTATCCCAGTACCACAACGCTCCGCGTTGGCTACGGGACTTCGTCAGATTACTGGCTCGTTTCTTTCCTTTTCTTACCAACCTTTCTTCTTGATACAATAAAGACATTAGAGTATTTCTTTGGCGTGCGGGTTTTCTGTCCCTTTCCTGTCGGCTTGCCCCAGGCGCTTTTTGCGCGACGAAGACCCCTTCCTTGGCGTCCTTCACCTCCTCCGTGCGGATGGTCAACGGGATTCATGGCGCTACCTCTCACGGTCGGACGGATTCCAAGCCAGCGATTTCGTCCGGCTTTTCCTAAATTTCTCAATTTACGCTCATCATTGGAAACTTCCCCAACTGATGCCCAAGAACTGTCAGGAACTTTTCTAACTTCAGTTGAAGGAAGCTTTAAACTTGTATAGCCCTGGTCTTGCGCCACAATTTCCGCAAACACTCCTGCGCTTCGCACAAGTTTTGCTCCGCCACGGGGAACAAATTCAATATTGTAAACAAAAGTACCAACTGGAATTTTTGAAAGCGGCAAACGGTTGCCTGGTAAAATTTCCGCTTTCTCCGACACGATAATTTCACTGCCTACTTTAACCGATTTCGGCAAAAGCATATATCTTCGTTCTCCGTCACGATAAAGTACCAATCCTATAAATCCGGAACGATTTGGGTCATATTCAACTGTTTCAACGCGAGCTGGGATATTAATTTTGTTGTAAAGAAAATCTATTTCACGATAAGAGCGTTTGTGTCCGCCCCCTTTGTGGCGAACTGTAATACGACCAAGAGAGTTTCTCCCCACATCGCGCTTACGCCCTCGTGTAAGAGGTTTGTGCGGATTATTTGTAGTAATCACTCCCGAATATGTAACGGTGGACATGTTGCGACGCGATTTAGTTGTTGGTTTGTAGAATTTCATTTTACCCTCCTAAATTTTTTAATGACTATGTTATATTACACTTTTTTTCTAATTTGGCTATCTATTTTTTATTCACTATAAAATAAATATGTTGAAAAATTTCTTGCCCACCTACGTTTCCTTCGGAAATGTTGGTGGGTGAAGCGGGTGAATTTAAACGAATTCAATTTTATCTCCTTTCTTAAGATACACTAATGCTTTTTTACCTCCACCTTTTGTCCCTTTTTTACCGCGAATAAAAACTGATTTGGTTCTGACAGTAACCATATTCACACGAAGCGGTGTAACATTGTAAAGAGCTTTAACAGCAAGGGTGACAAGAGCTTTATTTGAATCTTTGGCCACATCAAATGTATAAACATTTTTCTCTCCAAGCATTGTTGCTTTTTCTGTAATGCGCGGACGAATAAGCACATGTGAAAATGATTTTGGCATCGCTACTGTATTCTTTTTTATCCCATTAGAGGCAGGTCGCGAACGCCCTATTGCAGAAGATTTTATTTTTTTTGAATTATTTAGGTTTTTCATTTTTATTGTGATTACGCGATCGCGACCTCTAACGGGATTATTTATTTCGCTAAACGCTTTTCAATAACTGAAACACTTTCTTTGGCGGGAACCATAACAATAAAACGGTGGGTGGCGATATCGCGCGGATTTAGGTTTCTGGCTTCCCCCATTTCCACTTGCGGCAGATTTCTAAAAGTTTTTTCTAGTGTTGTATCTTTTTTAGAAAAAACTAGAAAAATAGTACTTTTATTTTTATACAAAAGTTTTTCAAATCCCTTTATTTTTGCAAGGGCACTAATTGTTTTTGAGGCGTTTTTTGTCTTTGCTTCTTTAAATTTTAGAGCTTCAACAAGAACAAGTCCTCCTGTGCGGAATTTTTCCGAAAGAAGTACGGCAAGAGCTTTTCCTGCCATTTTTTTATTTATTTTTTTGTTGTAATTTCTTTCATTTGTCGGACCATGTGTTACACCACCACCTTTCCAAATTGGCGAGCGACGTGAACCGTGTCTGGCGCGTCCGGTTCCTTTCTGTTGCCATGGTTTTTTACCGCCACCACGAACCTCCCCTCGCCCCTTAGTACGCGCTGTGTTGGAACGAGCGTTTGACTGCATACCGGTAACCACTTGGTGAACTAGGTCGGCATTCCACTTAAGGCCAAAAACATTTTCAGAGAGTTTTATTTCTCCTGATGCCTTCCCCTCCTGATTGTAAATTTTTGCTTCCATCCCATTAGAAACTACCCGCGGTTGTGAATCTGCTTTAGAAGTTTTTTTATTTGTTTTTATTTTATCTTTTTCCATTTTTTTATTTAACAACCGTGTTTTCTGACGGGACAGGTATTTACCCTCCTAAATTTTTAAATTACTAAAGAAGCTTACCCCAAGTTTTGAAGTTTTACTATTCAATTTCATTAAATTTAAATTCATATATTTTGTAAAAAATTTCTTGCCCACCTACGTTTCCTTAGGAAATGTTGGTGGGTGAAGCGGGTGAATTAATTTCCGCGCACCTCAACCAGCGTTCCGCGACGACCAGGGACTGCCCCCGAAACCAAAAGAAATCTTTCCTCTGTATTAACAGCAAGAACTTTCAAATTCTTTACCGTAATTCTGTCGCCGCCCATTCGCCCAGGCATTCTTTTATTTTTTATAACGCGCTGTGGCCATGTGGCGCCGATTGAGCCCGCTTCGCGCTCGGAGTGCTTCTGCCCGTGGCTACGCCTGCCGCCAGAAAATCCGTGGCGTTTTACCACACCCTGGAATCCTTTTCCTTTTGAAATAGCGGATACTTCAATAACATCCCCTGGTTTAAAAGAAGATAAATCAACTTCTTTTCCGCGTTCATATGTTTTAGCTTCATCAGCCGAAACTCTAAATTCTTTGAGCCCCCGCACAGGAGAAATTTCTTTTAGGTGCCCAAGATTGGCTTTATTTAATCTTTCTTTTTTTTGCGTACCATATCCGATTTGAATTCCATTATATCCATCAGTTTTTTCATTACGGATTTGAGTTACCACCATCGGTTCAATTTTAAGCAGAGTGCCAGGAAATGCCTCACCGTTGTCAGCAAAAAATTGCGTCATATTCTGTTTTACTCCGACGATAAATTTCATTTTTACCCTCCTAAATTTTTTTACAAATAAAATCTATACTATTTTTTACATTATTACCACCCAACTCATTTATTGTCCCTACCAGAATTACTAAAAAATTTTGGCGGGTGAATTAAAAAATCCGCAACGGACTCCGTCTTGCGGTTTTGTCCATTGGTCCCCCATTACGGGGACTTAGATTTAACTTCATGAGTATATACGACCCAAAAATAAATGCAAGACAATTTTATGCTTATAAATAAGAGTAAAATTGTCGCAGTCCATGCCTTAATTTTTTGGCGTCCTTTGCGCTTATACTTTTATATTTGAGGCTATACCATAAGTGCATATTTCTAAATATAAAAAATAAAAAAATATAAATAATACGCAATGCCAAAAATTATGAACGGGCAAACAAAAAGCCCCACCGAAGCGGAGCCTTGTTTAAACTATGGGCGTCTAGTCGCCAATATCCACGCTACGCAAATTCATGTTTTGTCTGTGACCTCTTTCTTGCTCATCACGTTTTCTTGCTTCTTCTTTTCGTTCCTCCCAAAAACGAATTTTTTCTTTAGCTTTCTTTTTGCATGGGACGCAAGTGACCTTTTCGATTTCCGTGTACGAGACTGCTTTCCATTTCATACTTTTCTGGTTTCTCGCCTTGAAACAGCACATCGGAAAAGCAAGTTCATGCGCAAAAGCATGGACCTTGAGAACTGCACTCATAATGAGCCTCCTTGTGTACTTAGCTAACACCAAGCTACGCTTCAAGAAAATAAAAGTCAAGCAAAAAATCTCCCATTGGGAGATTTTTTACTTGAGTTAGCTTTTTAACTTTCTTTATTACTATATTACTTTCTCCTACATCATTTTTACATCAATATCTACACCTGATGGAAGAGATAGATTTGTAAGAGCTTCTATAACTTTTCCAGAAGGATTCACGATATCAATCAAACGCTTGTGTATTCTCATCTCAAATTGTTCTCGTGCATTTTTATAGATGAAAGCTGAACGATTGACTGTATATTTCTTAATTTCCGTTGGAAGGGGAATCGGTCCCAAAATCTTGGCGTCATAGCGAAGAGCGGTATCAATAATCTGCTTCACAGACAAATCAAGAACTTTGTTTTCGTAAGCGCGTACGCGAATACGAAGTTTTTGGATTTCCGCTTCCGGCTTCGGAGCTTTGGCAACCTTTACCTTAGTCGCTCTTGCCTTGGCTGGCGTTTTTGCTTTTTTTTCTTTAGTTTTGGTTTTTGTCGCCATTTAGAGTCAGTTGATAGTTGGTAGGATTTAGGAATTTAGCTAACTCCTAGCTCCTACCTGCTAATACCTGAAAATCACGCGGTGATTTTGGTCACAACCCCTGCACCTACAGTCTTGCCTCCTTCACGGATTGCAAAACGCTGTTTGTCTTCAAGGGCGACGGGAGCAACGAGCTTGATTTTGAACTGAACGGTGTCTCCCGGCATTACCATTTCGGTACCTGTCGGAAGCGTAACTTCGCCGGTCACATCGGTAGTACGAATGTAGAACTGCGGTTTGTAGCCGTTGAAGAATGGGGTGTGGCGTCCGCCTTCCTCTTTCTTTAAAACATATACTTCCGCCTCAAAATCTGTATGGGGAGTAACTGTTCCTGGCTTCGCAAGCACTTGTCCGCGAGTAATATCTTCTTTCTTTGTCCCTCGGAGAAGGACTCCAGCATTGTCGCCGGCGATTCCTTCCTGAAGTTGCTTATTGAACATTTCGATACCGGTTACAGTCGTCTTGGCTGTGGCTTTGATGCCAACAAGTTCAATATCTTCGCCAACTTTAACAGTTCCTCTTTCAATTCTTCCGGTTACTACAGTTCCCCGTCCTTCAATTGAGAAAATGTCTTCAACTGGCATAAGGAACGGTTTTGTAACATCACGTTCCGGCTGTGGAATATATGAATCAAGGGTATCAATAAGCTCAAGGACTTTTTTTGCCCATTCATCATCCATTCCCTTTGATTCAAGAGCCTTCAATCCTGAACCACGGATAACCGGGGTTCCCGCACCATCAAATCCTTGTTTTGTAAGAAGTTCGCGAACTTCCTCTTCCACAAGGTCAATTAAATCTTTGTCATCAACCATGTCGCACTTGTTTAGAAATACAACAATCTTTGGCACCCCAACTTGGCGGGCCAAAAGAACGTGTTCGCGCGTCTGCGGCATAACGCCGTCGGTTGCGGCAACCACGATAATAGCGCCGTCCATTTGAGCGGCACCAGTAATCATATTTTTAATATAGTCAGCGTGACCAGGAGCATCGATGTGCGCGTAGTGGCGCTTTGGTGTCCAATACTCTGAGTGATGAAGCGCAATAGTAATACCGCGCGCCTTTTCCTCGGGAGCATTGTCAATCTTATCTACCCCCTCAACACGGGCACCGTATCCTAATCCCTTGTTCATATCAAGAACATGGAGAATGGACGCTGTGAGTGTCGTTTTACCATGGTCAACATGACCTATGGTGCCCACATTTACGTGGGGCTTATCTCGCTTAAATTCTTCTGCCATATTTTTTTATATTATAGCGATAATTCGCAAATTCGCTCGCCAAAATTTTTGTTGAACAAAAACTTAGGCGGACAAACAAGAATTGAGACTTACGAATAACCGTTTACTGTCTAATAAATTAAAACTAAAAATTACTGCATGTAGCGAGTCAAAAAGAAAACAACGCACTACATGCGTGTAGACAACATAATAACAAAGCGAAAATGCTTGTCAAACCCCGTTAGAAGTCGCCCTCGCGAAGCGAGTGCTACGAGCATCTCGGGGCGCTCTACTTCTAACGGGGTCAAATCAGACTAATGGACAAAATAGATGTGCACACCCCCCTATCACCCCCTACGACAAAATGGGATATAATTTGTACGAGTGTTCTTCATTAGTAGAGCTATTTTCATAACAAAAATATGAAAGGACTACACATAGCCTCATTCATTCTCCTCGTAGTTGGTGGCCTCAATTGGGGTCTTTCCGCGCTAGGATGGAATGTGGTCAATATGATTCTAGGTTCGTGGCCAACGGTTGAGACGGTTGTCTACATTTTGGTAGGCCTCGCCGCTGTCTATGAAATCGCTACGCATAAGACAAACTGCAAAGTTTGCGGTAATCAAATGATGTAGATGATTGGATCTGTTAAACAAAAAATCCCGTTTTACGGGATTTTTTGTTTTTGATTATTTTTTTACTTCCTGCTTTCAATTATCGCATCAGCGACATTTTTCGGCACAATCGCGTAGCTTGCGAATTCCATAGTAAATGTCGCGCGTCCCTCGGTCATTGAACGCATGGTCGTTGCATAACCGAACATCTCCGATAGCGGGACCAAAGCGCGAATAACTTTATTTATCCCTCTTTCATCCATCCCTTCAATTTGCCCGCGTTTTCCAGAAAGATTCCCTGTCACATCCCCCATGAACTTGTCGGGAACAACAACTTCAACTTTCATAATCGGTTCAAGAATAACCGGCTTTGCCCGACGGGCAGCATCTTGAATAGCCTGGGAAGCGGCAATTTTGAAAGCCATTTCGTTTGAGTCAACATCGTGGTACGAACCGTCGTAAAGTTCAGTTGAAATATCAACCAATCTGTATCCGGCAAGCACTCCGCGCTCCATTCCTTCTTTTAATCCTTTTTCAACGGCCGGAATAAACTCGTTTGGAATTGCCCCTCCTTTAATTGCATTAACAAATTCAAACCCATATTCGGAACGCTTGGTATTTTTCGGCAAATCTTCGGGGTCAACTGTCTTATCTAAAGGTTTTATGCGAATTCTGACATGACCATACTGGCCTTTACCGCCAGACTGTTTAATATATTTTCCTTCAGCTTCCGCTTCTCCTGTGATTGTTTCTTTGTAAGCAACTTGTGGCTTGCCGACAGTTGTTTCAACTCCGAATTCTCGTTTCATTCGGTCAACAATAATTTCAAGATGGAGTTCCCCCATTCCCCAAATAATTGTTTCAACAGTTTCCGGGTCTGTCGTAATACGGAAAGTTGGGTCTTCTTGTGAAAGTCGCGAAAGAGCCATCCCCATTTTTTCCTGGTCGGCTTTTGTTTTTGGTTCAATTCGCAAAGATATAACCGGCTCTGGAATAATAATTTTTTCAAGCATAATTGGGTCATTCTCGTCGCAGAGCGTGTCCGAGGTGCGCGTATCTTTAAGGCCAACGGCCGCGGCAATTTCTCCGGCAAAAACTTTTTTTACTTCTTCTCTTTCGTTGGCATGCATTCTTAAAATTCGCCCGATTCTTTCTTTGCTCCCCGTGCGAGTGTTTAAAACATAGGAACCGGCTTCAAGCGTCCCCGAATAAACACGGAAGAATGTGAGTTGTCCTACGAACGGATCGGATTGAAGTTTGAAAGCAAGTCCGGCAAACGGTTCTGTGTCAGAAGCGCCTCTAAATTTTTCTTCGTGAGTGTGCGGGTCGATTCCTTTTGCAGGCGGAATATCAATTGGAGACGGGAGGTATTCAATCACGCCATCAAGAATAAGCTGTACTCCTTTATTTTTAAGCGCAGAACCGCAAAATACCGGAAAAATTTCGTTATTTATAACCGCCTTCCTTAATATTTTTTTCAAACGAGGAAGTTCAATGGTTTTACCTTCAAGATACTCCTGCATCGCCTTGTCGTCATTTTCAACAATTTTTTCTATAAGCTCATGATGATATTTTTCTGCGTCAGCTTTATATTTTTCGGGAATTTCAATTTCAACTACATTGCTCCCCATCTCGCCCTCGAAATGGTAGGCTTTCATTTTCAAAAGGTCTATCACTCCTTCAAAATTATCTTCAAGACCGATAGGAATCTGAAAGCGAACCGCTTTTTTTGAAAGACGGTCAAGGATTGTAGAGTAAGAATGTTCAAATGATGCGCCGGTACGATCTAATTTGTTTATAAAACAAATGCGGGGAACTTTTGCATCGTCAGCATAACGCCAGTTGGTTTCTGATTGCGGTTCAACGCCGGCAACCCCGTCAAACACAACGATCGCGCCGTCTAAAACACGCAAGGAGCGTTTAACTTCAATTGTGAAATCGATGTGCCCAGGAGTATCGATAATATTAAAGCGGTGTTTTAAATCCGGATTTTCCTTATCGTATGTTGGTGTCCAAAAACAAGTAATGGCCGCGGCAGTAATAGTAATTCCTCTTTCGCGTTCCTGTTCCATCCAATCTGTTGTGGTCTCACCGTCGTGAACTTCACCGATTTTGTGCTGAGAACCAGTGTAATACAAAACACGCTCGGAAGTGGTTGTCTTTCCTGCGTCAATGTGGGCTATTATTCCAAAATTTCTTACTTTTTCTAAGGTATAGTCTCTTTGCATTTTATTAATTTGATTTTGTATTTAAACGCTTAAGCGAGGTTTGTATTTTTTAAAACATTGCACAGTATGACGGTACGAGCGACATTGTTTTATTATGAGTGGAACGAATTAGAAAACAAAAAGTGCCCTTGTGGTGCATAACATCCGAGCGCCCCTTACCAAGTGAAGTGAGCGAAGGCTTTGTTTGATTCCGCCATTCTGTGCGTGTCTTCCTTCTTTTTTATAGCCGCTCCTTCATTTTTTGCCGCAAGCATAAGTTCTTCAGCGAAACGAATTTTCATAGGGGAACCCTTTTTTGCCCGAGCCGCTTCAATAATCCAGCGGAAAGCAAGCATAAAACGTCTCTCCGGGCGCACCTCGCGCGGAACCTGATAGTTAGCGCCGCCTATACGGCGCGAGCGCACTTCCATAGAAGGAGAGGCGTTTCTGATTGCAAGTTCAAACACTTCAAGCGGAGTCATTGTCTTTTCTTTTTCTTTAATTATGTCAAAAGCGCCATAAACGATTTTTCTGGCAGCGGTCTTTTTTCCGCCCATCATAATATAGTTGATAACCTTGGAAACTTTCAGGGAATCATGAATTGAATCGGGACTTACAATATGTTTCTTTTTAAATGGTCTTCGCATTTTACCCTCCTAAATTTTTTTAATAATGAAGTTTACACCGAATACGCTTTTCGACCAAATATATTTATTGTTGATCCCCATATGCTTGTAAAAAATTTTGGCGGGTGAATTATTTCCTAGCTCCTGCTTTAGCTTTCTTGGTTCCATAGCGAGAACGCCCCTGCTTCCTTCCTTCAACCGGAGTAGCATCAAGACGACCACGAATAATGTGGTAACGAACCCCTGCTAAGTCTTTGACCCGGCCACCACGGATTACAACCACGGAGTGTTCTTGGAGTTTATGCCCCATGCCGGGAATATAGGCTGTTACTTCCATACCGTTGGTAAGGCGAACACGGGCAATCTTTCGGAGAGCTGAGTTTGGTTTCTTGGGGGTTGTAGTCGTCACTTTGGTGCAAACACCACGCTTGAATGGCGAAGGATAATAGATTGGACGGTTTTTAATGTTATTGAAACCACGCGCCAAAGCCACCGCTTTTGAACGGCGTCTTGCTTTTACTCTTCTTCTTTTGACCAATTGATTTATTGTGGGCATTTACCCTCCTAAATTTTCTAGATTATCCGTGCGGAGGTACAACAGATTATCCTAACTAGAATCCAATATTTTATCATTTTCCCCTCCTTAGAAAATTTTGGTGGGTGAAAACTAAAAACACCCCAGATGGATGTAGGACTACTTTACTATATTGCACCCCTAAAAAGCAACTCCCGTGAAAAGACTGAATAAGAAAAAAACAACAGGCAAAATAAAGCGCCACAAGAAAAAAATAAGAACAAGAACAAGGGCAATTGAATATCTCTCCAGGAACTCTTCTATATAATGAAAACGAAATGGAAGAACCGCAAAAAGCAGTTTGGACCCGTCAATCGGCGGAACAGGAATGAGGTTAAACACGGCAAGAAGAATGTTTAAAAATACTACCGTCCCTGCAATGCTTAAGAATGCCTCCGAATTTATGGAAAGCACTTCATTAAAACGAATAAACAAAGAAAAAATAAGAGCTATGGATAGATTAGCCGCTACGCCAGCCCCTGCGACAAGCGCCGTACCCCATCTTTGATTTTTTAAATTATACGGATTGTATGGCACCGGCCTTGCCCAGCCAAAAATAAATCCGCCCATCATATACGAAAGAGTCGGAACCAAAAGAGAACCGACCGGGTCCATGTGTCTTACGGGATTAAAAGTAAGACGGCCTGCCAAGCGCGCCGTAGGATCACCCAAATATTCCGCCACATAACCGTGGGCCAGTTCGTGCACTATCACCGAAAAAATAAGTATTGCTATAGAAAAAATTAAATCTACTGTTCCCATTTTTATTTACTTATGATAGCATAGTGAATCACTTGTCCCGTTAGAGGCCGCGGTCGAGTAAATTAGGTATAATAAATATAATATGACAGCAATAAGTAAATTTTTTAATAATAATTACACGCATGACGCTACGAACGCGCCCTGCCTCTAATGGGATGGCAAAAGCATGCTCAATCTGCGATAAAGGAACGATTATTGGCGGACACTATTCCAATAGAGTGCGCGCAACTAAATTCAACCCCACGGGGATGAAAAGAAAATACCCCAATCTTCAATGGGCAACACTCCCTGCTGGTGGGCGAGTAAAAATTTGCACCTCGTGTCTGAAGAAAAATCGTCATCTCACGGCTAAGACAAAATAAAAAAAGGGCCCTAGTGTTTGCTCGTGAGGCTAAACCTCACAAGACCTCACAAGTACTTATGGTGAAATAGACTTCGTTTAAAGTGCGTTTTTTAATATTTTTCTATATTATCCCCATCGCTTTTGAATATTATTGTTCCATCTTCATAGGTTTTGAGCGTTGGAATTTTAAATTTTTCAAGTAAATCCGTCACTTCTTTATGCGGATGACCGTATGAATTATTAAGTCCGGCGGAAATAATTGCATAGGCGGGGTTAACATATCCAAGAAAGGCGGCGGAACTTGATGTGCGCGAGCCATGGTGTCCCAATTTTAATATATTTGACTCTAATTTTTTACCGAAAAGTGCGACGAGGCGCGCTTCCACCGACTGAGGAGCGTCCCCTGTAAGCATAGCGCTTGTCGCCCTATAAGAAAGCCGGGCAACAATTGACCCGTCATTGGTATCTTTTACGCGAGAAACATCGTGGTCGGGAAATAAAATATTAAGCACCACTCCATCCCCCAAATCAATATTGCCACCACGCCTAGCAATTACTTTTTTAACATTGTGGCTTTCAACAGATTTTTCAAGTGATTTAAATACATCAGTTGTTCCTAAAACACCTGGCTCAACAAAATAAGAAACACTAAAACGATTGAGCACATCCACTAATCCGCCGACATGGTCTTTGTCTGGGTGCGTGGCAATAACAACATCAATTGAGCGGTCATAATAAGGCATCACATTGCTCAACTTTCTCAAAACCGACGCCCCCGATCCACCGTCAATTAAAATTTGGTTACCGTTTGGCGCTTCTATAAAAATAGAATCGCCTTGCCCGATATCCAAAAAAGCAACGGTGAGTTTCGTCCGCAATGCTTCTAGCAACATTGAATACCACACAAAACAGGCAGTAAGAAAAAGTATTCCTAAAATATATTTTCTTCCGTTTTCTTTTATATGCGGAATGATATTCATTTTGGTAATAATTTTTTAGCAATAAAAATGGCATAGAAAATATAAAAAACAAAAACTAAAAGTAGCGGTACGCTTTGTACCACATAGGAAGAAAAAGGAAGCGAGGCAAATTTTTCAACCACAAAAATAATATAAGAAAGAAAAAATGAAGTTATGTACCCAAATGGAATGGAAATCGTTGTACCAAGAAAACCAATTATCCCGGTAAAAAAACCAAAAAGCATGGTAATGGGAATAATAAAAAGTACTAAAAGATTTACCGGAAGAGCTACCAAAGAAAATGTCCCTGTCATATAAAGAAGAAACGGCGTAACAAAAATCTGCGTGGCTACGGTTGAAAGTGCGATATCTCGGAGACCTAAATTTTTCGGCATAAAATAAATATACTTTTCAATCACTGGTGAAAAATAAATAAGACCGATGGTTGCCAAGAAAGATAGTTGAAATGATGGGTCAAAAACTAAAATTTTTGGATTGTGAAGTAGCATCAGAAATCCGGCTAAAATAAGGGCGGTAGTTACATCATATACTCGTCCAATATAGCGGGCTAGAATCACCAGAAGCGACATTATTGTTGCTCTTGCCACAGTTGCTCCGCCGCCGACAAGTATGGCAAAAAATATTATTGATAAGCTGGAGAAGCCGACGGCATACAAACGCGGTAAAAAAGAGAGAGTCCTCCCGATAAAATCAGCAATAATAGTAATGTTGTATCCGGAAAGCACTACTATATGAATGATTCCGACCTTTCGAAAATCATCAAGCAATTCTTTACCTAGAGATTGTTTCGCTCCGACTAAAAGTCCGCCCAAAAGCGACTCTTCCGGCTCTCTAATTATGCGCCCAGTACTCTCCAGAAACGCACCCTTGAGCTCAAAAAGAGAAGCAAGAATAATATTTCCTTCACCGCCGCCCGCAAACGAAACTTTAGCTTGTTTTATTTCATAATAAATATTTTGCGCAGCTAGATACCCAGGGTAATCAAAAAATTTTCCAGTATCTTTGTTTTTAAATACCTCTGGGTGCACGAGTAATCCCTTAATAACAACTCTGTCTCCATAATGCCACGTGGGGTAACGCGAAGTAGTAAAACGGATTTTTAATTTAATTGGTATGTAAGCATCGTCTTCGTATATTGATTCGCTTTTTATAACAAGGATGGCGATATCATCGCGTTCATCCGGCTCACTCCCAATAACTCCCTCAATCAAAACATTTTTGCCAATTTGATTTTCTAAAATAGGGTTGTGTTTTTGAAATTCCGAAACATCAAAACGAAAAATGCCTAGCGCTATTCCTACAAGAAATAATGAAACGAATAAAACGGTGCGGGCATGGTAAACAAAGTACGCTAGGAGTAGGGCACAAGAAAGAAATGCAAGAAAAAATAAAAATCCTGCCTCTAGATTAACAAACGAACGTAGCAATATCCCCAGCGTGAAACTAAGGGCAAAAATAAAAAAGTAAGTCCGGCTCATTTTACCCTCCTAAATTTTAAGTAATAAAAAATGATTCATATAATTTACTATTTACCACATAATTTAATGTGTATATATGGAACCTCAACACTTAAAATTTTGGCGGGTTAACTCCCCAGCTATGAATAATTTTTTCTTCATCTTCAGGACTTGTCGCTTTTTTAAATTTAGCCCCAGATACTCCCTTAACTCTCTTTTCACACTCCGCCCAGGATTTATGTGTCATCAAAACTCCGCCAACAAGCGATAAATATGAATATGCCGTTCCCTTAGAACTTTTTCTTTTTGAGGCTGGTTTATTTTTCGTTTGTTTTGTATCAAAAATATCAAAGGGATATTTAGAAAGCGGACCATCAAAAAATCTTTGTGTTTTGTATTGTTTTTCGCGGGCACAAAGATTGGCTATAAAATCTACGCGTTCGTTGCCGACAACTCCAACATGCCCCGGTACATATTCCCAGTCAATTTTTTTTCCCTTAACTAATTTATCCAGTTTTACCCACAAATCTTTATTTGAAATTGGCTTTTTGTTTACCCCCTTCCATTTATTTTTCTGCCAATTTTTCACCCACTTGGTGATTCCATTGATTACATAACTTGAATCTGTCCTAACAATTAACTTGTGACTTGTTACTTGTGACTTGTTAATTGTTTTTAATGCTTCTATTGCAGCTGTAAGCTCCATTCTATTGTTAGTCGTGTGTTTATTTCCACCACCTATTTCTAAAACACTCCCTTGGGCGCCATTTTGGTTTTTGTAAAAAACTAATACGGCGCCCCAGCCTCCAGGTCCGGGATTCCCTATCGCGCTTCCGTCGGCATAAACTAAAATCTTTTCTTTCATAATTTAGAGTATATCAATAATTCTAAGTCTTATTTCCGGCCTGAATTTGAAAAAAGATTTTTCCATTGTGGCAACCAAATTTATTTTTTTACCAACTTCAATTTCGGGTTTATAATCCCCCGCTACCGTAAAAAACCCAATAGCTGGAATTTTATTACCGCGACTATTTTGGAATATGAGTTCAAGGTGATTTTTTTCTTTGCCAAAATTTTTAACCGCGGTGATTTCAATATTTTCAAATAAAAATGTCGGCTTAGGGTTGCCTACTCCGAACGGCGATAGCTTTTCAATTTTCCTGTAAGTCATATCATTAACCTCGTCTAATTCAAGCGTGCAGTCAATCATTGATTTCGGGACAATATACCCTTCTTTTTTTACCCGTGCATAAGCGGTAATCAATTCTTCCTCCAAAAAATGGATATTTTCGTGTGAAATGGAAAATCCGCCGGAAAATTCGTGTCCGCCGACATTCAAAAATAAATTCTCGCGGACGCTTGTCATCATTTCCACCATATTTACCGTGCCGTCCGAACGGCATGACCCCTTGAGTTCTGGTTCTTCTCCGCGCCCCCAGACAAATGCCGGCCTTTCATACTTTTCAACCAAGTTGCTGGCAAGAATTCCTAAAAGTCCCGGGCTCCAATTGGGATTGCCGATTACAATAACTTTTTTCATTTCTCGTCCCGTGGTTCGGCGTGTCACTTCGGACATCATTACCGCTATCATTTCTTTCCGGTTATCGTTTAGTTTATGCAAATGTTCGGCAAGTTCCGATGCCTCCTGTTCATCTTTCGTAGAAAGCAGACGAAATGCTTCAAAGGGAATGCCTATCCGCGACGCGGCATTTATACGCGGTGCAAACATAAAAGAAATATCCTCTTCATTTAAATTTTCCTGATTTATTTTCATTTTGCGCAAAAGATTCTGAACGCCGGGACGCGGACTTTTGCGCAAAACTTTTAAACCATAGTGGGCAAGCGCACGGTTTTCATTTTGAAGCGGAACCATATCGGCAATTGTTGAAAGTCCAGCCATATCAAGAAGCCACTTTTCCCAGCCTTCTTTTATCCCCCACTTAACTCCATTTCTTTTGACCAGCGCCTGAACAAGTTTGAAAGCCACTCCGGCACCGCAAAGCATTTTGTCGGGATAAGTATCGCCCTTTTGTTTTGAATTTATAATTGTATAAGCATTAGGTAAAATTTCCTGAGGCAAACCCGCCTTGCCAAGCACAACGCGAGGCAGGTGATGATCCGTCACGATAACATCAATATTATTAGATTGTGCGTGTGCGATTTCGTTTATGTCGGTAATCGCCAAATCTACCGTAATCATAACCGTCACGCCGTCTCTCGCAAAAGATTCTATGGCCGGGATGTTCAGGCCGTATCCCTCTTTGTTGCGATGTGGAATATAATTGGAAAAATTTTTATATCCGATTTTTTTGAAAAAATCATGTAGTACAACCGAACCGGGAATGCCATCGCAGTCGTAATCTCCGTAAATAATGATTTTTTCCTCTTTTCCGATAGCGGACAGAATTCTGTCCACCGCCTTGCCCATATTCAAGATGAGGAATGGGTCATAAATATCCCGAGCGTAATCGGGATTGAGGAATTTCAGGGCTTTTTCACGGGTATCTATCCCGCGGTTATGAAGAAGTTTTTTTGTGAGCGCGTCGTATCCGCCAAGTTCTGATTCGGCGTGGCTGGAAACGATTTCGGCAATTTTATAGGCTTCCATCTCTCAAATTATATCACGCCCTGTGATATAATTTTTTCACATGAAAGACTGCCTTTTTTGCAAAATAGTAAACAAAGAAATTCCAAGTAATTTTCTTTATGAAAATGAAAATGTTGTCGCTTTTTTGGATATACAACCAAACAACCCTGGCCATACTCTCATAGTGCCGAAGGAGCATTCCAGAAATATATTTGATATTAAAGAAAGCACGCTTCGTGAACTTATTGTTGGAGTAAAAAAAATGGCGAAGGCAGTAAAGGGGGGAGTTGAAGCTGATGGAATAAATATAGCTATGAACAATGAGCCTGCCGCAGGACAATTGGTATTTCATGCTCATATTCATATAATTCCGAGGTTTTCCGATGACGGATATAAACACTGGCCACACAAGTTATACAAAGAAGGGGAAGCTTCCATTGTGGCAGAAAAAATCAAGGCGCAGTTATAAATTATTTTTTATTGTTTGTCCGGAATCCTTCGTGGCCCACCACGGGGATGAATGGTAACAAACAATAACCCAGCCCCAATTTATTGATTATATTAAAATAGTTAATAAATCTAAGTAAAATCAAAATAATATCGCGGTCGATAAGCTTAATATACAAAGTGGGGCTGGGTCAACTACCACATCCCGCGCTACTTGCGGGGTGGTAGGTGATTTGAAATTAGCGCTTCTATCCCCGGCAATGTCCCCATGAAAAGGAACTGAATCATTGCTCCCCCGGCAGTTGAAACAAAGCTAAACTTATCTTTAATTTTCAATCGTGAAATAAGAACAACCGTGTCTCCCCCGCCCACGATGGTTCGTGCGTTGGTTTTTGCCACCTTTAAAAGAGTTTCTTTTGTGGTTTTATCAAATCCCAGTTCATATTCACCAAGTGGCCCGTTAAAAAGTATCTCTTTACTTTTTCTTATATAAGAGAGAAGGACGGCTAAAGACTCCGGTCCGATATCGCGGATTGTTTCATCTTTCCTTATTTCGCCTATTTTTCTTACCAACCCGTCGTCCACAAGCACGTCCGTGGGAAGAACAAGGTTTTTGTAGCGGACAAGTTTTTTTAATTTTTCTCCGGCGCCGGGGGCCGGAGTTTTACCAACTTCAAATCCCAAAGACTTAAAAAATGAGTTCATTAGCGCCCCGCCGACAAAAACAGTATCGGCAATTTTTAAATATTTCTCTATCAGGGGCAATTTTGTTTCAAATTTTGTTCCACCCAAAATAAAGAGAAATGGTCGTTTGGGAATAAAAACTTTGGAAAGCTCTCTGATTTCTTCCTCAAATTGAAACCCCACAAAACTTGGTAAAAATTTGGGTAGAGACACAATAGAAGCACAGGCGCGATGCGATTCAGAAAAAGCCTCATTTACATAAATATCCCCTAATCGCGAAAGCGACATGGAAAAAAAGGGATTATTGGCAAGCTCTCCTTTTTCCCTACGTAAGTTCTCAAGCACTAAAATACCGCCTTCCGGCATTTTGGAAATAGTCTCCTCAACCTTCTCGCCTATAACTTGTGGAATAAATCCGACTGGTACAAATTTATTGATATAACGAGCAACTTCTTTCAAAGAAACACTGCCGTCTCCCAAATGAGACATTATAATTATCCGTGCTTTATTTTTCCTTAAAAATTTTATCGTTGGAAGCGATTTTTCAATGCGTGTAGCATCCACTATACATCCGCGCTCCATTGGAACATTCAAATCAAGGCGCAAAAGTACGCGCTTACCACGGAGCCCCAAAACATTTTTGATGCTTTTTATTTTATCGCTAAGATTTTTATGAACGACTGCCATGTTCGATTATTTTAAGAAAATTTTTCGGCACCAAACTTTCGCGCCCGACCAAAAGTCCGTCCATCTTGCCGAGAGACATGAATTGTGTGGAGTTTTTTCCGTCAACCGAACCGCCATAAAGCACTTTTATTTTTTTTGCCGTTTTTTCTCCCGCGATGTCGGCAACAACTTTTCTTATAAAAATGTTCATGTGGAGCGCTTCTTCGCCATCCAAAACTCCTTTTGCGTTCTTACCTATCGCCCAGACCGGTTCGTAAGCAATAACAATTTTTCCTACAAGATTTTTTGAAACATTTTTGAGCGCGTACACAATCTGCCCCCTTACAAAATGAAGATACTGGCTATGATGGTCGCGTGTTTCTTCTCCTACACAAAGTATTGGAATAAGAAAAACATCAAGAGCTCGTTTCAATTTTTTATTTACGATTTCATCTGTATCACCGGCATGGCGCCTCTCCGAGTGCCCAACAATTACATATTTTACGCCTAAACTTTTCAACATTTCAGCCGACATCATCCCTGTGTAAGCTCCTTCCTTTTCGTAGAAAAAATCCTGTGCGCCCAATACCCCCTTAAGAGAAGAAATAAAAGGTGCTGGTGGAACAATCACAACAGTAATATTTCTAAATTTTTTAGCCCCGCGGAAAATCTTTTCGGAAATATCTTTGGCAACACTAGCGCTTTGGGGATTCATCTTCCAGTTTCCGACAATTAATTTTTTCACCATCCTATTAGAAATTTTATCTGTTAAGATTTAGGTATATAAACAATCCGCCCCGTTTGTAGTTATCCGACCTTTTTTAAATTTATAACGGGATAAATATTAAGCCTATTTTATCACAAATGAAAAACACTATCCGTGTGTAATTTGAATTTTGTTTATAAATTATTTACTACTTGACCTCCCTCCAGCCGTTTATAACAAACGAGCCTGACGGACCAGACGAAAAAAGAAGGGAAGCAAGGCCAGTAGTATAGACAACTTCCGTGGTGTTTTTAGCGGTTATTTTGTAAGCGGTAACCCCCCTTAAAGATACGCTGTTTTCGAGTGAAATATTTCCGTGTCCGGCGTAAACCAGAAGCTCCTCGCCATTGGCGCTATTTTTTGCCGTGATGGCGTCATTATCTCCGCCCGTTTCAGCGCTGTTATTTTGCGAAACCAAAAGAATGTACGAACCTGAAAAACCTGCTCCAAAAAATGAAGTGGTATTTTCTACATTTATGACACCGCTCGTTGAGCGGTTAGCGGGATTGTCGGCAATAATCGCAATACTTTTATTGCCAATGGCAGGATTGATTCGCAAAATAGCGCTATTTTTAATTGTGATGTTCCCGGTTACCCACAATGGACCGTCTATGGTAACTGTGGGATTCCCGCTTATCTCCAAGTCGCAGGAAATTTTTTTTGGGCCTATTGTTGTATAGTTTGTAATTTGATACGGGCAAGGACTAGAAATAGTCCCCCCCAATGCGGCATCGTTCTCCCACTGGGTTATGAGTGCATCGGAAATCGGAAGAGTTGATTTCGGCTGGTCTATAGAACCGGGATAATTTGTCCCGCCAACGGTCGTATTGGTAAGCGTTTGGTAGTATGCATCTTTGTCTATGGTTGAGTTGGTGATGGTGTGAGCGTATGCACTGCTTGTGGCGTGTACACCAGAAATCAACCCAGTGCTCCCCGCGGAAATTATATCTCCCTTAACAATATTTGAATTGGCTCCGTTAATCGGACCGTTGGAATAAACATTGCCGACAATGGTTGCGGTATTTTGTAAATCAAAACCACCATCCCCTACTTGCACACCATAAACAAATGATGCCCCAGAAGTAGAGACTGTCAATTGCGTTTTTATTTTTCTTATTAGATTATCAAAGTTACTACTGGAAATTATTTCCTTATCACTTCCGCCTATATCAATCACGGTTACAGTAGTTGTGGCGCCATTTAGAGAAAGTGTTTGTGAAGCACTAACTTGTTTGCCAGTTTTCAAGCGATAAGAAACATCTTCGTTCCCTGATTCGGCAGTAAAATAACTTTGTATGGATTTAATTGTATCTTGAGTAATCTTAAATTCGCGGAGAGACGAGTTGGAAACCCCGAGCATTAAAGAGAGGGAAATGAAAAGTAAAAAAACAACAGAAGTAATAATAGCTTGTCCTTTTTGTTTATTTACCCTCCTAAATTTTTTAAAATAATCCATTATATTTAAAAATATATTAAATAAGTTAAATTTATTTTTCTGTATTTAGTGATTAGGGTAAAAATTTTGGTGGGTTAGTATGCCCCTCTTAACACAGCGCTACCATAAAAACTTGCGGAACGGGGGTTTGTCTCACGAGTGTCCTTAATCGTCATTTCTATTTTAACAAGCATCCCTTTGCTTGTCGTAGACTGTCGAAAAACAAGACTGGTAAGAACAGTACTGCTCCCAGTAATACTTCCCTTATCAACTCCGTTATCAATAATGTTTACACTATTGTTGGCTGTGTAGAAATCCATTGTTTTAGCGTTACCATTTTCATCGGTGGTGTTTAATTTAAGGCGACCAGGATTTATATCCAAAATTGTTTCTGCATAATCAATACTTTTCCCAAAACGAATTTCTTTTATTATTCTTTCTATGGCTATAACACCGCCTTCGCTAATATTGACAAAAGATTTAATTTCAGCAAAAACACGCGTCGTTGAAAGCATGGCTTGAACCGATAACACCGCCATCACGGCAATAATGGAAATATAGATTACAAGCTCAATCATAGAATAACCGCTCTTTCTTTCTTTGGTATTCATATATTAGATATTGGTAAGATAAAAATCCGTAGTGGTCGTAGTGGTGGCATTACGATTCCACCAGGAAACATTCATTCTGATTTTTCTAATCCCAGCATCGTATGTTCCAGACAAAGAGATATCGTCGCTTGTATTTCTAAACACATCAGCAGTAGTAAAAGATCTTTCAAAAATTCCGTCTATAAATGTATTTTCACTTGTCGTAGCAAAACGGCCGGTGGGCGTGGAAAAAGTAAGATAATAAGTGGTTGTAGTGGAAAGTCCGTTTATATTAGCCCAACTTATGTCGCGCATAGAACGAACTGCCTCACCCCCTTCCAGCATCAGATATCCCGCCTGCGCTTTACGCAAAGAATTATCAACCAGGTGAAGTGAATTGCTAATAACTGAAAGAATCCCAATAAGAGAGAGGGATATGATTGTTGACCCCACCACTACTTCTATTAAACCGAATCCTCTATTTTTTTTACAAAAACGCTCCATTTTAATTTTGAGAAGATATGCCGATCTGGGAAATTGTTATTGTTTTTTGTTTTGTAGCGCTGGCCTTTGATTGTAAAATAACGTTCCCATAATTTTGAGTTTCCCCTGTAAGTTGCTCAAAGACGACATCGCTTCCACCACCGGCAAGTGTAATAGGAGAAATATGGATTGAATTATCTAGTTTAATTTCTTTATTATAGGGAGACGGTTCGCTAAATGTTCCCCCTTTAAAATAAACTGCCCGCCCAGACTCAAAATGAACCCCATATCGGGATGATTCTTTTGACGCGGTAGAGGCCATTCTAGCGTCGTTTAAAAGAGAAACTATTTGTAAAGATGTGGAATTGAGTATTTGAATATCGCGAAAAGAAGAAAATGGACTAATGGCCATTGCAAAAATTATAGCCAAAATTGCTACAACTAATAAAAGTTCTATTGCGGTAATTCCCCTCTGATGTAAAAATTGACTCATCCCATTAGAGGCAGGTCGCGGTCAGCCCGTGCCATGCTAAATTATTATTAAATTTTGTCCAACTGTGTGACATATAAAATTAAGGCTTCTATATTATACCGTGACCGCGGCCTCTAACGGGACTCATAATATTAAATATTATTAGAAAGAGAATAGATTGGAGAAATCATAGACACGGCAAAAAATCCAACCGCGCCTCCTATAAATATCATAAGCAACGGCTCTATAACCGTAGAAAGATCTTTTGTGGCCGCTTCAACTTGATCTTCATAAAAATGGGCAATGTCTAGAAGCATCTCGGAGAGCTTCCCCGTCTCTTCCCCTACTTCAACCATTTCTCCAACCATAATGGGGTAGAGAAATGTATTTTCTTTGAATATCTCCGCAATAGCTGCCCCTTTTTCTATTTTCTCCGTGGCACTCGAAAGAGCTTTTTTATAATAAAAATTTTGAAGTACATCAGTTGTAATTAACGTGGCCTGCGTGATAGGAACACCGGCGGCAATAAGAGAAGCGAGTGTGCGGGTAGTACGCGCCGTATTGACTTCTCTTACTAATCTACCGATAAAAGGAACGCGCATAATTGTAAAATCAAAGAGTTTGGCGCCAGGGCGCGTACGCAAACCCAAAAAAACCATCGTTACAAAAAAAATAAAAACAATCAAAAATAAAACAGTATAGTTGGACAAGATATCGCTCATCCAAATAATAAACTGAGTGCTTTTCGGCAGAGTTGCATTCATTTCTTTAAAGGTGGCGGTCAAGGTCGGCACCACAAATATAAGCATCAATATTCCTATAATTATGATAGCGATAATAACTATAATCGGATAAATCATGGCTCCGCGGACTTTCCTAATCAATATGTAACTCTGCTCTAAGTTGATCGCCACTTCTTTGAGGGCAATCGGAAGCCCCCCTGATTCTTCCCCCGCGTGCACCATTGCGACAAAAAGAGAAGAAAAAATACGTGGATAACTCTTAAGCCCGGCACTTAAACTTTTTCCCTCACTAATACCCTTTAATATCCCAGTAATTGCTTCTTTTAGTTTCTTGTTGTTTGTTTGTTTTTCAAGGATTTCAAGCGCACGAGAAATGGAGAGTCCAGCTGAAATCATGGCCCCCAAATTTCTAGAAAAAACTATTTTTTCGTGGAGCCCAACAGTAACGATAGTCTCATTAAGCCACTCTAAAAATTTCAGTATTCTATTGCCTCCGGATGGCTCGACAAAAAATAAAGTCATGTTGTCTTTTCTTAGGTCGTGGGAAAGGGAAAGTTTATCTTCCGCTTCACGGATTCCCTCTATAATAGAGCCGTCTTTTTTCTTTGCTTTAAAATGAAATAACATTTTACCCGCCTAAATTTTTAATGGTAAAAAAACTTGCAAATATAATTTATTTCTATTTTTCTTTCTGTTATTTATGAACATAAAAAAATATTTTAAAAATTTTTGGTGGGTTTACTGATTGACCGCGCTCAAAACCTCTTCAATACTTGTTACCCCTAAAACGGCCTTAAAAATTCCATCTTCAAGCATTGTCATCATCCCATCCTTTTTAGCTTGTTCTTCAAGGTCATCAGATGTAGCCCCCTTGATAATCATGTCTTTAATAGTTGAAGTAATATTCAATACCTCGTGAATACCAACACGACCACTATAGCCGTCATCTGTTGAATTCCCAGCCTTGGGTCTATAAAACGCTATTGTGTCCCAATTTTCTTTTTCACTAACTATTTTTTCGTGTCTTAAAAACTTAAGCACTCGGTCAAGATCAACCGTTTGAGAAAGAGCTTTCTGTTCAGCAGGAGTTAGCGTGTACTTCTCTTTATTAGATGAGAGTCTTCTTACCAAGCGCTGGGCAATTATTACATTAATCGTCGAAACTAGAAGAAACGATTCCGCCCCCATATCTATTAACCGCGGGATGGCGCCCGCGGCAGAATTGGTATGCAAAGTTGAAAGAACAAGGTGCCCAGTCAAAGCCGCATTTATGGCAAGCCCCACCGTTTCGCTATCTCTGATTTCACCAACCATTATTATGTCGGGATCTTGGCGAACAAGAGAGCGGAGTCCGGACCCAAAAGTAAGACCAATTTCTGGTTTTACTTGCGTTTGGTTGACTCGCTTCATTTGGTATTCAATTGGATCTTCAATTGTAGAAATATTCACATCGGGCGTATTCAAAATATCAAGCATTGTGTAGAGCGTAGTGGTTTTCCCAGAGCCAGTCGGCCCGGTGGCCAAAATCATGCCAGTGGATTGTTTTAGCGCATGGTGAAGCTTTTCCAAATCTTCCCCATGGAAACCAAGCCCTTCCAGTGAAAAGCCAGAGGTGGTTTCGCGAAGAAGCCGCATAACTGTTTTCTCCCCATAATAGGTAGGCAGTGTTGAAACGCGAAATGAAACCCGTTCACTATCTTTTTCTATTTTAAATCGTCCGTCTTGGGGTAATCTTTTTTCGTCTAACTTCAAACTTGAAAGCACTTTAATGCGCGCGGTTATACCGGGCGCAGTTTCTTTTGGAAGAACCATGGCATCACGCAAAATTCCATCAATTCTGTAACGAACTAAAACTTTTTCTTCTTCCGGCTCAATGTGGATATCCGAAGCGCCCTGAACTATGGCGTGAGAAAGGAGGGTATCTACTATGCGCACTATCGGTAAATCTTCTGCCATTTCTTTTAAATCTTTCTCCGACATCGGACCATCTTTATTCTCAATTTTTTTAAGAGAGGCCGCTTCTTTCTCAATAATGTCACTAAACTCTGCTTTAAGCGTCTTCTGGTATTGCAGGAGAGAATTCTTCATAGACTCCGTGTCAGTCAAGCGTGGCATGATTTTCAAGCCTACTTTTTTTCTTACAAAATCAATAGCCGAAAGATCATCCGTGTCGAGCATTGCCACTTCAAGACCATCTTCCCCTTTTTTGTAAGCAATTATATTGTGATTGCGCGCTATTGGTTCTGGAATAAGAGAAAGGACGGTAAAATCAAGCTTCTCGTTTTTGAGATTTACAAAAGGAATACCAAGAACATAAGCCTCCATCCGCCTTAAGTCATCTTCGGAGATTTTTCCTTCGGACACAAGGATTTCCCCAAAATCAGTATTTCTTTCTTTAGCCTTTTTTTCGGCATGAGAAATATCGGTGGCTCCCACTAAGCCCGAATCCTTTATGAACTTTTTTAGCTGATCAGAACTAACGTGCATCCCTCCTAAATTTTAAATGATAAAAACTTAGCAATGTTTACGCCACAGTTTATTCCCCGTTTTTTAAATGCGACTTTACTACAAAACTCATTTAAAATTTTGGCGGGTGAATGTTATAAGTATATCAAAGGAACGGGTCGTTTGGTTGTTCATTGGGAAAGAACTATTGTGCTGAATTATCACAAGGGTGTATAGTAACTACCAGTTTGCACAAAAACACAAAGGAACGGGAGAAAGAGATGAAACAAATGTTTTTTTACTTTTTTTCCGTAGTTACTTTTCTCTGGCCAGCAACAGTCTGGGCGGAATACCTTATAAAAGTCGACTTCATAAAGGTACGCCTCTATCTTTATGAGGACGGAAAAGAAATCGGTAGTTTCCCCGTGGCGCTTCCCGCAAGAACGCCGAAACTTCCCATTTCTGGAAATGTGGAGGGGGTAGAAGAAAATCCTTACTGGGCGCCCACCAAGGGAACGCGTGAATACTATTTCAAAAAAACAGGTATTGAACTGCCAGAACTGATTAGGCCGGGTGATCCGCGGAATGCCATGGGTAAGGGAAAAATCCGCATCGTTTTTAACGAGACACATGTAAACCGGACTATAAGAATTCACGGAACAAATGATGAAAAATCCATCGGCAGAAGGATAAGTCGCGGGTGCATCCGAATGCTGAATGGGGATATAAAAAAACTATCCGAAACAATCCGGGGAAAGAAAACACTGGTTGTGTTTGATTGAAAAACCGGGATTCCCGGTTTTTTGTTTGACTTTATATTCAAGCCGTGTATAGTGTACATAGCAATGTCCGTACCAACGGGCTTTTTTTAAATCATAAAAATCAATATATGTTTGATCTAAAAGTAATGCGTTCAGCGCTTGAACAATTAGAAGAAGAGCGCAAAATCCCCAAAGAAAAAATCATAGACGCCATCGAGCAGGCTCTGGCCGCGGCCTACAAAAAAGACTATGGCAAGAAAGGGCAAATTATTCGTGCCCGTTTTGATATTAACTCTGGCAAGACAGAATTCTACCAGGTGAAAATTGTCGTTGATGAAACACTTGTGCGAATGGAGGAAGAGGGTGAGGTTGTGGAAGAAAAACCGGTGGTTGAGGGAGAACCCGTTGATGAGCGACAATGGTTTAATCCAGAACATCATATTTTAATTAAAGATGCTAAAAAAATAAAAAAGGACGCCATTCTCGAAGAAGAAATTATTTTCCCATTAGAATCAAAGGATGATTACGGTAGAATCGCTGCTCAAACCGCCAAGCAGGTAATAATTCAGCGCATAAGAGAAGCGGAACGCACATCTGTAATAGATGAATTCGGCGGGAAACAAAATTCTGTTGTTTCCGGAATCGTCCAAAGAATGGAGCGGGGAAATGTTTTCATAGACCTTGGGCGCACTACCGGCATTCTCTCTTTTGACGAGCAAATTCCAAACGAAAGATACCGACAGGGCGAAAGAATTCGTGTTTACCTCTATTCGGTAGAAGAAACAATGCGCGGTATTAATATTCGTCTTTCACGCACCCACCCAAAATTTATAGAAGAACTTTTTAAGCAAGAGGCTCCTGAAATTGCTGGTGGAGTTGTAGAAATAAAATCAATTGCCCGCGAGCCGGGTTCGCGTTCAAAAATCGCCGTTATGTCACACGATAGCCATGTTGACCCGGTTGGTTCGTGCGTTGGTCAGCGTGGGGTGCGCGTATCCACAGTAATGAATGAACTCGGCGGAGAAAAAATAGATATAATTGAATGGTCAGAAGATCCGAAAAAATTCGTATCTGATTCGCTTTCTCCAGCTAAAGTTCTGTCTCTTGAGCTAGATACCGAGGCGCGCCATGCCAAAATCAAAGTCGCGGAAGACCAGCAGTCTCTGGCTATCGGCAAAGGCGGGCAAAATGTGCGTCTTGCGGCAAAACTAACGGGATATAAAATAGACATATCATCTTCATCTGGGGAAAACATCGCGGAAAGTGACGGGGAAACTGTTGCCATAGAACCATCTGTTGGCTAAAAACATTTTACATGGAACAAGAAGAACAAAACGCGGGCTCATTAATTGGAATAATTATAATCATTATTATTATACTTGCTGGCGGTTTTTATCTATGGAAAAAAGAAGGTGACGCAAAAAGAATAATTCCCCCATCACAGGCAACCTCTGGAGAAACTGCCAATATTTAATGATACAAATAGAAATAAAAAAACTTCCTGGCTCGCTTGTGGAATTAACTGGGGAAATCCCAAAAGAAACATTTGAGGGAAAGCGCGCTTTGGCGATAAAAAATCTTGCCCACCATGTTGAAATAGACGGATTCAGGAAAGGAATGGCGCCAGAATCTATAATCGTAAAAAAATTAGGAGCCATGACCGTGCTTGAAGAAATGGCACACCTTGCGTTAAATGAAGCTTATCCTGAAATGGTCCTTAAACATGAAATTAATGTTATTGGAGCGCCGGAAATTATAATTACCAAAATAGCTGAAGGCAATCCCCTAGGATTCAAGATCACAAGTGCAATAGTGCCGGAAATAGAGCTTCCAAACTATAAAAAAATCGCAGGCGAAATAGCAAAAAAGAAAGGGAAAATTTCAGTAACCGACAAAGAAATTGAAGATTCTATAGATGAAATTAGAAAGCAAAGAGCAGTAAAGAAGGAGGGGGATACCGAACCTATCATGCCAGAACTAAACGATGAGTTTGCAAAATCTCTCGGGGATTTTGAAACAGTCGCCACGCTTAAAGAAAAAATAAGGGAGAATATTCTACTCGAAAAAGAAATGCGATCTAAAGAAAAAACTCGTTTGGAAATAATAGAAGGAATAATAGCGGAGATAAAGGGAAATATACCAGACATTTTAATAAAATCTGAAACAGAAAAACTTCTCATGCGTATGAAAGGAGATATTGAAAAAATGGGGCTTAAGTTTGACGATTACCTGAAAAACATAAAGAAAACTGAAGCGGAGATAAAAAAGGAGTGGAGTAGCGAAGGGGAAAAGCGCGCAAAGATTGAGCTTACTCTTGCAAAAATTGCAAAGATTGAAAACATAAAACTTAAAGATGAAGAAATAGAAAAAGAAGTGAAACATGTCTTGGAACATTACAAAGAGGCAAAGGAAGACCATGTGCGTGATTATGTTCTGTCAATTATGACCAACGAAAAAGTTTTTGAGTTTTTGGAAGGGCAAAAATAAAAATAACTGGAACAATACATCAGACATTTGTTGTTAAGAGTCATTGTCATAGCTAAAGAAATATATTACACTCTTGTGATATTTATTAAAATTTTAATTAATTTTTATTTGCCATGGAATCAACTATTCTTCTATATACAATTATTTCTGCCGTTATAGCTCTCGGATTTGCTGGTCTTCTTTGTCTTCAAGTGCTTAGCCTGCCAGAAGGAAATAAAAAAATGACCGATATTGCCCTCGCCATAAAAACCGGGGCGAACGCTTATCTAGTACGCCAATATAAAGTAGTAGCGCTTGTAGCAATTATATTTTTCTTCCTTCTCGGATATTTCATTACTTGGGTCGCCGCTCTAGGATTCATTTTAGGAGCATTCACTTCTGCTCTCTCTGGATATATCGGCATGGATGTAGCGGTACGTGCCAACGTCCGCACAGCCGAAGCCGCACGCCATGGAATTCCATCGGCCCTGCGAACCGCTTTTAAAGCTGGCTCTGTTACTGGACTTACAGTAGCGGCACTTGCCCTCATTTCCATTACCGCTTTCTACTGGGCTACGGGAGATTTAGGTGCAATGATAGGTCTCGCTTTCGGAGCCTCGCTAATTTCCGTTTTTGCCCGTCTTGGCGGGGGAATTTTTACAAAAGGGGCCGACGTTGGTGCCGACTTGGTTGGAAAAATTGAAGCTGGAATTCCAGAAGATGACCCGAGAAATCCTGCTGTTATCGCCGACAACGTCGGCGATAATGTTGGCGATACTGCCGGCATGGCGGCAGATCTTTTTGAAACCTATGTTGTCTCGGCTGTAGCAGTAATGCTTTTGGGCTCACTTTTTCTTCCGGGATTCTCTGGGGCAATCCTCTATCCTCTCGCCTTAGGAGGGATTGGTCTTCTTGCCTGCGCCATTTCTACATTCTTTGTCAGGGGAGGTGAAAATGGAGTCATGAAAGTTCTATATAGAGGACTTGGTGTTTCGGTAATACTTTCAACCGTTGTCTTCTACCCTCTCACTAAAATAATCATGTCTGGAAACGGAAGTTATGAAATCATAAATCTTTTTTACTGCGCGCTTGTTGGAATGGTGGTTACGATAGGAATGTTCGCCATCACCGATTATTACACCAGCAAAAATTATGCGCCGGTAAAAGCGATTGCTAAAGCTTCTACTACTGGTCACGCCACCAATATTATTACTGGCTTAGGCGTTTCAATGCAATCAACGGCTCTTCCAGTACTTCTTATCTCTCTAGGAATTCTTTTTGCTCACAATTTCGCTGGACTATATGGAGTGGCGGTTGCTGTCATGTCTATGCTTTCTCTTACAGCAGTCGTTATTGCCATAGATGCGTTCGGGCCAATTACAGATAATGCCGGAGGTATTGCCGAAATGTCCGACCTTCTGGCCGAAGTGCGCGCGGTAACGGACGAACTAGACGCCGTAGGAAACACAACCAAGGCAGTAACAAAAGGATATGCAATTGCTTCAGCCGGACTTGCCGCGACAGTTCTTTTTGCTTCCTATACTCAGGAATTAGCAAAACTTGGATTAAATCTTACTTTTGACTTAAGCAATCCGAATGTTTTGGCTGGACTTTTTATCGGAGGGCTTCTACCTTATCTTTTTGGTTCAATGGCGATGGAGGCGGTTGGAAAGGCGGCGCATGCCGTCGTGGAGGAAGTACGCCGACAATTCAAAGAAATCCCAGGAATTATGGAGGGTCGGGCACTACCTGATTACGGAAAAGCGGTGGAAATAGTGACGGCTGTCGCCCAGAAACTGATGGTTATACCGGCGCTATTTCCTGTTCTCGCGCCGATTCTCGTTTGGAAATTGCTCGGACTTGAAGCGCTGGGCGGACTTTTGGTGGGCGTAATAATTACCGGACTTTTTGTGGCAATTTCAATGACTTCTGGTGGCGGGGCTTGGGACAATGCTAAAAAATTTATTGAGGAAGGAAATTATGGCGGCAAAGGAAGCAACGCCCATCAGGCGGCTGTTACCGGAGACACGGTCGGCGACCCCTACAAAGATACCGCAGGGCCAGCTATCAACCCGATGATTAAAGTTGTGAACATTGTTGCTTTACTTATAGTAAGTTTTCTTGGGTAAAATAACTAAGTTTTCAGAAAAAGAAAAAGGCCGCTATTACCGGCGGCCTCCTAGTTCTGGGGTTCTGCGTTAAAGAAAAATGACCTGCTCCAAAGGGTTGATTCTTACTACTTCATCAAAACCATCAGAGGCTATATCAGAAGCAATCCTGTGGAATACTTCGTAGTCACGAGAAGGCGCATTTTCAGAAAAAAAGGTTAGCCCTTCGTTCTCACGTGTCTTCATTTCTTTCGCCTTTGCGACTCCAGGTTTTTTCCAAAACCATTCATTCACCAGCGGAAGAGAAGTTATGAAATAAAGGGCGACAACTCTAACTGCCCCGTGCCGACGTAACCATTGATTTAGATTCCGTCTATCACGGCCTTCTCCCGTCCAATAGTCAAAGATGAGTTTAAGGTTTGTTCGAGTCGAAAGTATGCGACGCAGTAAACGTTTAGTCACTGCCCCTCCACGCTCTGACTGTCCGCTGTACGGACTCAAGTCTGTTGAGCCAAAGAGTCGGGTAAGCACTACATCGCGACTAACGAACGAGATTCCGGGTTGTTGAGACAGAATTTTTTCTGCATAGACGCTCTTCCCCGCGCCCCGCTGACCAACCAGCAAATATACTGTATTGTCGCCTTGCATGATGGCACCCCCTGAATTGTTTATCTGGAAAGATTTTACATTCTTTCACTTTTTTTATCAAATCCAACTCAAAACGGTCAGGGGTAAAAAAATTATTTCAAAAGTGCCAGTGCAAGCGCGGCGATGGCTGCCGTTTCGGTGCGAAGCGTCTGTGGTCCAAGCGATACTATTTTTGCTTTGTGTTTCTTGAAAAGAACTAATTCTCTGTCGGAAAATCCCCCCTCGGAACCGATAAAAATTCCAATAATTTCTTTTCCGGACAATATTTCGCCTCCATTTTTATCTCCGCTCGGATGACAAACGATTAATGGCATTGTATGTTTGAGAAGGGCGTCCTCCAAAGAAAAAATTCCCTGAAGCGAAGGGATGGTCGCGCGCCCGGACTGCTCGCTTGCTTCTTTTAAAATTTTTCTCAATCTTTCTTCGGGAAGTCCTTTTTTTTCACCGCGTTCGGTTATAACAGGCACAATATGAGAAACACCGAGTTCTGTCGCCTTTTCAGCAATTAATTCAAATTTGGTTTTCTTGGGAATCCCCACGAAAAGCCAAACGTTTCTTTCTGGCACAATTCCTTTTTTCTTTTCAAGAATGGTTAAGAGAATTTCTCCTTTTTTAATTTCTTTTATCTCCGCAATAAATTCACTTCCGCTCCCATCAAAAAGAATTATTTGGTCTCCCGTGGAAAATCTGAAAACATTACGCCATTGGTGAATGAGTTTTAAATCGTTAACCGCGATAGCATCCCCTTCTATATATTCGCCTATAAAAAATCTGTGTAGTCGCATATGGTCTAGTATATGGTAGAAAGTTCACCCGCCAAAATTTTTCACAACCATTAAAACAGAGTAGGAAAATAAATTTAATAGGTAAAGTGTATAATGTAGGACAATAGAGAATTATTAAAAAAATTTAGGAGGGTAAATTAAGTAGAAAGCAATCTTGCAAAAAAAAGATTTTACTTATAGACTAATTCCTATCAACTAATTTCCCCGCCAAAATTTTTGGAGGACAAAAATTTGGGAGGGCGAGCTAATACCTATGCTTATACCAACAGTTATTGAAAAAAGTCAGTTTGGCGAACGCGCCTACGATATTTACTCGCGTCTTTTGCGCGACAGAATTGTCTTTTTGGGTGGTGGAATAGATGAACATATCGCCAATATCATTATTGCCCAACTTATATTTTTAGAAAATGAAGACCCAAAAAAGGAAATAAAACTCTACATCAATTCTCCAGGGGGCCAAGTTACGGCGGGACTAGCTATTTTAGACACAATGAATTTTATAAAGCCAGATGTTTCAACAATTTGCGTTGGCATGGCCGCCTCTATGGCCGCGATTCTTCTTTCTGCTGGCGCTAAGGGAAGACGCTTTATTTTACCAAACGCCGAAGTGATGATTCACCAACCAATGGGTGGAACGGAGGGACAAGCATCCGACATCGCCATTTCCGCAAAACACATTTTGAAAACAAAAGATTCTCTGAATAAAATTTTGGCAAAAAATACTGGGCAACCGCTCACTCAAATTGAAAAAGACGTTGACCGCGACTATTACATGTCCGCCGAAGAAGCCAAAAAATACGGCCTCGTCGACGACATCATAAAAACCCGAAACGGTAGTAAGTAATCATAATTCCGCAATACCAAGATCTCGACAGATTTTTCTGGCTAAAAAATCATTTATTTCTGTGTGGCGCGGGACAGTAGAAGTCCGTTTGGTGGCTGGATTAAAATAAACACTATGTTTCCCTCCTTCACGCACAAAAACACAACCATGCTTGAGTAAAAATTTTACCAAAGCAATTCTTTTCATAAAAAACTACACAGTCACAATCTCGCGCACTACCTTGCCGGTAGGTTTATTCAAAAAACGGTTTGTTTCCAATATCAAAGAGAGTGCTTCACGTAAGTTTATTTTGGTTTCTGAAAGCGTTTTGCCCTGAGTATTTACCCCAGGAATTTCCTCAATCCATCCAGAATACCATTTCCCTGTTTTTTTATAGATAGCAGTAAACTTCATATATTTACTATATCAATTTTTGAGATAAATAGTCAAAAGAAAAAGCGCACACGTGAGGAGTCAACCTTTGTGTGCGCTTCAATGCGGTCTCGCCCGAGGGTTATGGTTTGCCTCGGATCCCCGCTCGATAACCACTTTCGAAAACTAGGGCGAGAAGATCTTGGATAAAGCAAGTGTTCGTTGTGCTGTCGATTGCTCGCAACACATTCAACATTTGCTCAATCTCGGGCGACATATCCACCCGATAAACCGCCAGTACTTCTTCTACTTCAGCGGTAGCGCCATGACCGTGCCTTTGTTCGTCTTCTTTTGACTGATATTCCGTCAGAAAAAAACTTTCGCCGCTGTCTTCGCGACATCGGAGTAGTTTTCCAAGGCCACAACTTCGTGACCCATCGCCATGAGATCGGCAACCCCTGCTTCGCGATGCTTCCGTGAGTCGTCGACGAGAAGGATATTCATTTAGCTTCCTCCTTAAGATCCGTGAGAAAGTGAACAATATTCTGTTCTCCTTCGAGTTCGACCATCGGCCGAGCAATCACTCGGTTCGGATAGGCCTTCAAGAGCCCTTGTACTCCAGCTCGCGTTGAGGCCCCATACGTGCCGGGCAGAGTGGCGATGAGAATCTTGATATTCTCGTCGTCTTTGAGCAGTCCGAGCGCGACGGTGATGTCATTTACCACCACAAGTCCTGCCTCTTTCGGTGTCTCAACGATCTGGAGAGACGTGTTCTGTCCGACGATGGCCTTTAAAACCATCTGTATCGGGTTTGTAGCCTCACGGCTACTGATTTTCACGCAGACTTTCATTGTATTTCTCCTCTGGTTAAAAGAACGCGGGAACAATTTCCCTTTCAGAAGTCTCGATGCCTCGAAAACTCTGAAAGGAAGGCGAGTCAGTTACAGCTCGCCACGTAAGCCTACACGCCAGCTTTTGGGCGAAAAAGTTTTACGTCTTTTTCTGGACGTTGGTCACCACAATGTTGTACCCGACACATGTGGATGAGATTATAAGTCCCAACCAAAAGACGAGTGCAGACATGTGATGGGCGAGATACCATCCCACCCCGACGGGTCCCCAAACAAATACACTTCGCGCCACAAAGGCGTTCCATGTGATTTTTAAAGGAATTGAACCGTAGGGAATAAGGATAATGACTTCGATAAACCAAGTTAGGAAGAGCATCACAAAAAGGTGATACTTTGCTATCTCGGCACCAGTCATTGTGATGACAACGCCATTTGCGAAAAAAATAATCGCGAGTGACGTTAAAATCATCATGAGACCAAAACCAAAACCCTTGAGCCAATTAATCATAACCAGTTCCCCTTTAGTTGATGGAATTAATTTACAAAAATAAATTGCAAACTAATTCCACCAACTAAATTTTATTCAATGAACTTTTTTCTGTTTCGCTCTTTTGAGCTCGTCAGTACAGATACACATCTGTAAACATAAGGGGAGTTTTGCGAGACCCCCCAGCTCGGCCAGCCCTTAATCGGGTCAGTGGTCTTATTTTCACAATCTACACGCCGACTGTGGGGCGAAGAAGTTTTACGCGGATCTCGCCGCGGGAGCCTTCTGAGAAGCCGCCTCTTTCGCGGTCTTAAACTTCTCTACCCAGAAATTGCGGGCGGCGGCCTCACGGTCCGTGCGGATTTTCCACTCCGACGGACGAACGCGCGGGTTCTCGCCATTTGGCGCGAGAGCTTTCGCTACGTCCCCACACCCCCGATGAACCGGAAGTTTCCGCTCGCCAACCTCCAAATCCCAGAGGTAGGCGCCCGGCTTGTCGCAGACTGCGCACATCACCACCGGTTTTACGTTTTCCATTTTCATCTCCCCTAGTTGATTGAAAGAACATTAGGAATAAAATTATTCCTTTTACAAAAAAGTTTTTAACAAACCGTTCTGTAAAAGAAACCTGATTCGGCTGTTCTGTTGCTACGCCGCCGAAAGCGCCCATTACTAGAGGAAGTGCTCAATCAGGTATTCGAGCAAATCGGTTTGTCCGTGCCTGTACAAGCGTTCGAACACCGCGTCCGGATTTCTCCGGAACTCCTCCTTTAGGCGCTGTTCCTTGCGGAACTTCACGCCATCGATCCAGCTGTACACTCCAGCTCGACCGCCCACGAAAATGATCTCCATATCATCTCCCCTTTTTAGTTGATGGAATTAATTCACAAAATAATTTGCAAACTAATTCCACCAACTAAATTTTTTAAAGAACTTTTTCTGTTTCGCTCTTTTGAGCTCGTCAGTCGGAATACACATCCCGAAACAGCAAGGAATTTTTTCGAGATTCCTTAGCTCGGCCTCAACCATTATAGGAGGACTTTCTTGTCGGCATGCTTCAAGAGCAGGCGGACGTGATTTGTGCCGAGGGATAAGGCTAAGTATCTCCCCCAGCCACACAGTTTTAACTTCAACCAACCGCTGCAAGCGGACTGTGTTTTTGACCTGTGACATTGCATTTAAGCGTACGTCACCAATTTTCACCAGAGGCTTATTACAATCCATCTCGGCCAGAGACTTCATGTATGAGGGGTGCGATCCCCTCTCCCGTTTTCCAGCTCACCTTTCGGCTCGCATTACGGTATGGCCCGACGCATCTGGTATATATTGACCTTTCGCTACCCAGGATAAAATCCATGAGGATTGGGTGACGAAGTGCAGGTAGTCAATAGGGTTTCCCTGGCTCCCTTGCGAGGAGTGGCGGGATTCCACCTACTTTCCATTCTAAAGAGCTTGGCGGCTCCTTCGAACTTCTTACTCTCTCCGGCAACGCCAATCACAGAGAGCGTCATGTGCAAAAGGGGTAAAGGCTTGCGCCTCTCCTTACCATGGAGTCCTTTTGCCATTAACGTGGGGATTACGATGCTTTCGCACCGAGCAATAAGGGAGTCACCCTTACCACTTATCGTCTGTTGCCAGACTATCGGGCTCCCCAAGGCCGTATATGTAATACCCCAAAAAAATGAGTAGCACATATACGACCTTGGAAAAGCTCGATGAAGAATTTTAAAGAGCCTTTGTCCCAACCCCCTCTTGGGCGTCCGAGAAATGCGTTAAATTACTAGGCAATTTCTCAACCGGACGCTCAAGAGGGGGTTGGTGCATCTAAATCCAATTTCAATCTTCTGGTGACATTATATCCAAATCTATAATTTTGTCAAGTACTTTCCCCATTTTCTTTTTTTAAATCCAAAAAACTCTTTGTTTTATAAGGTTTATTTTGAATTCAAATGTTAATGAGTATCAACAGAATCTAACTAAATTTGCAAAAAATAATTTTTATTTTCTAATAAAAAAATTATGTTAATAATTATTAACTATTAGAAATTTATCTTTAATCTTTTAAAATAGGGATAAAATCCTTATTTTTAAGACTTTTTACTAAAACCGACAAAACCTATTGACAAAATATATAGACTATGATAGGATATCCAAGTCAACCAACATAAAGGGGGAACTATGGGCGACGGGAGCTAAGGGTAATCCCTGTCTTAGTGGACTCCATAGCCACTAAGACAGGGAACCTCAGATCTCTAATCGAACCCCTAATATGGTCTTCGGAAGACAAAAAAGATGTTCTTGTAACATAAAGTGAAGGAGACCGCTATGGGCGGCGACAGCTAGAAACTGACAGTAGCAATCTGATGTTGGGCCCCCCACGCAAAGCTGTTTATTGCTAAGCAAGGGAAGTTTCAACTCAAGTAGGGCAAATACGGGGGCGGGGGGTGTTTCACTCTCCGCCCTTTTTTATTTTATTAACATCGTTTATATATTGAACAAGTGAGGCAATAGTGATTGCAATATCTTTACTTTTTATTAAAATGGAACTAACTCTTCCTCCGAGTGTCGATGCTATAATTCTATCTTCAATAATAGTAATGTCTGCTAAAATAGGATATTTTTCGTTGTCAATCCGTGCTCTCATCCCAGGAGTTCCAAAATTAAAGTTACCATCTTCATTGGTATAAACCGACACTGGATCAACATTTTTACCTGTTCTAATTTTTACAAACTTTGCTCTTTCATTTTCAGTAAAAACCTTTTGTAATAAATCTCTATTGTAAATAAAATAACCCTTTTTACTATTAGAAGTTTTATTTATTTCATAAAATTCACTATACGCGCTTATAGCCCCATTTCTTCCTTCAAAATACTTAACAACGGGGCGTTCGCCAGATTCACGTTGGATACTTTTAATCTCCGGAATAATATCTTTAAGTCTTTTTGCTTGTTCTTCTAGAATAACTCTTTGTCGCTCAACAAAGGTCTCAAGTCTCTCTGGTGGTTCCGCGGCATAATGAACTTTTTTATCAACCTGAACTTCACTTACTAATCCTTTTTTACCCAGCCCTTCTAGCACAAAATATATCGTGGAACGATTTATTTTTGTTTTTTTAGAAATATCAATTACTGAACTGTTGTCTACTTGAAGCAACGCTAGATAAATAGCCGCTTCTTTGTCGTTTAATCCTATTTCTTGGAGATATTTTTCTAACATATATTAATCCTAACACGCAAACAAAGATTTTTTCACGGCTGTAAATTAATCACTCACCAAACGGCAAGTGGACAGGGAGTATGGCTCCCTGTTATTATAGAAGGGTAAAACTTATCAATTATTTATTGAAACCTTCGCGAGGACTGAAAACACTACCGAAAGCTATCTTTACGACAGAATTCATAAAAAACCCTTTAATCCAAAAACTTTTTAGAGAAATGGTAATAAGCTACAAGTAAATAGCGTTTTCTTCCAAGCGGAATTCAATCCCGCTTTATGAGTTTAAAAATAGTAATATTGATTGCTGGCGTCGTTGGGGCTGTCGGTATTCTTGTTGGTTATTTTCTGCGCCTTATCATTTCCCTGGGTAAACGAGGGTCAATGGAGCTTGAAATAAAGCAAATGATGATTGGTGCCAAGGAAGAAGCCAGAAAAATCACCGAGGAAGCCCTAACTCGCGCCACGGCTAAGCTAGAGGAAGTAAAAGTAGAAGAAAAGAAAAAAGAATTTGAATTCAAAAAAACGGAAGAGCGTCTTATAAAAAAAGAAGGTCTTTTGGATAATCGCCAGACCGATATAGACAAAGAAGTAGAAAATATAAAAGTAAAAATAGAGGAAATCAAAAAAATCCGTGAAAAAGCGGAAAAACTTGAAGTAGACAGAAAAGAAGCGCTGGAAAAAGTAGCGGGGCTAAGTGAAGAAGCCGCAAAAGAAGCCTTATTTAAAACACTAGAAAAGCGTTATGAAGAAGATCTGATAGTAAGAATGCAAAAACTTGAAACCGCCAACACTGAAAAATTAGATAGGCGGGCAAAGGATATTTTGGCAATTAGCATTCAAAGACTGGCTTCTTCTACCGCCTCGGAAATCATGGTCACTTCTGTTGCTATCCCCTCCGAAGATATAAAGGGAAAAATTATCGGTAAAGAAGGTAGAAATATCAGGGCATTTGAACGCGCTGCAGGCGTAGAGCTTGTGGTAGATGATACACCGGGCTCTATTATTATTTCCTCATTTGATTCCGTACGAAGACAGATCGCTCGCGTTGCGCTGGAACAATTAATAGCCGACGGGAGAATCCAGCCAGTCAAAATTGAAGAAGCGGTTGAAAAAGCTAAAGGAGAAATTTCAAAAATAATCAAGGAAAAAGGAGATGCTGCCATGTATGAATGCGCAGTGTTTAACTTTGACCCAAAACTGGTATCAATTCTTGGCCGACTTCACTTCCGCACCAGCTATGGGCAAAATGTTCTTCAACACTCTATTGAAATGGCCCATATTTCAGGAATGTTGGCGGAAGAATTGGGGGCTGATGTTAATGTAGCGAGAGCTGGGGCCCTTTACCATGACATCGGGAAGGCTGTTGACCATGAAGTACAGGGAACACATGTTGATATTGGAAGAAAAATTCTTCAAAAATTCAATATTGATAAGCGAATTATACAGGCCATGCAATCACACCATGAAGAATATGAGTACGAAACACTTGAATCTATTATTGTGCAAACTGCCGACGCTATTTCAGGCGGACGCCCTGGCGCACGCCGTGACAGTGTTGAAAATTACCTGAAGCGTCTGGGCGATCTCGAGGCAATCGCCAATTCATTCCCCGGAATTGAGAAGTCATACGCGCTTCAGGCGGGACGCGAGATTCGTATCTTTGTACATCCAGAGAAAGTGACTGATTTAGAAGCCAAAAACATGGCACGAGATATTGCCCTAAGGATTGAGCAAGAGCTAAAATACCCAGGAGAAATAAGGGTAAATGTCATCAGGGAGACGAGGGTTATAGAGTACGCGAGATAAGAAAAACCATAACAAATAACAAGTAACAGTTAACAAACTCAAGAAAAGGCTTAATTTGCGGGTGTTTTTGTGGTTATTCCGTTATTAGTTATAGGTTACAAGTTAATTGTTGGCAAAAATAAGCTTATTTTTGCTGTCCACAGGTTTTCCCCTCTTATTTATAGGCTCGTTGCTTTAAAAAACCCTTAATATATAATAGATTTCAGTTCAATTTTAGCAATTTAAAGGGTCGAAGTAACAAAAAATTTACCCGCCTAAGTTTTTGCCTATTTAAATTCCTGCGGTAAAACCAGGGGTTAAAGCAAAAATTTTGGCGGGCAAGTAAAAACATGAATAAAGCAGGAATTGTAGATGCAGTGCACATGAAACTCGGCGGCACTAAGGTGCAAGCAGAGGAAGTGGTAGACACAATGCTTGATGCTATCGTAGGCACCATGAAAAAAGGTGAAGAAGTATCAATTGCGGGGCTCGGAATCTTTTCAGTAAAGAAGCGTGCAGCCCGCACGGCGCGAAATCCTCGTACTGGAGAGGCGGTACAAGTAAAAGCAATGAATGTGCCGAAGTTCCGCGCGGCGAAGGCGCTCAAAGACGCGGTAAGGTAATATCTCGGAGATAAATCAAAAACTGCCCCACAATATGGGCGGTTTTTGATTTATGATACACTGGCAAAGTATAAATTTAGCTTGCCCTGTTAGAAAATCACTGTAATGATTTAGTGTACAAAAGTGATACGGGACTTGATAAAATTATTACTTTAGAAAACGAGATTGCATCTATTTTCTAATAGGGCGGGATTAGTTAAATGGTATAACTCCAGTTTTCCAAACTGGTGTCGGGAGTTCGATTCTCCCATCCCGCATAAGGGATAGCAGACAAACTGCTTTGTCTGCGTGGGGAATCGAAAGGGTTTTCTGTGCCGAGCGCGAGCAAGGCAGAAAATCACCTGGCTATGTAGTAACCGATTCTCCCATCCCGCATAAATGGCCAGTTTCATAGCGGGGTTAAAAACAAAAATACTCATTCCCATCATTATCGCGATAAGCGGATTCTTTGGTGTTGCCCACACAGAACCAAAAATTGCTACGCCACAACCAGTTCTGGTAAAAAAAATCGAAGTGGTTGAAATAAAAACGCAAATAGCGACAAGTACGACCCCAAAAACCGCTACAACAACTAAAAAATCTCTATTAATAAAGAAAGTCCCGGTTTCAATAATAGAAGAAGTGGATCCAATTCTCGCCCGCAAACTTGAAATATTAAAAAAAATAGAGCGGGGCGAGCTTCTTTCTCAAACAGAAGAGAATGAAAAGCTCCGTGGAAACATAATAAACATTTTCTGCACTACCAAAACAAGCGGTGATTTTGAACCACTTTCCGGAAGCGGTGTAGTGATAAACGACAAAGGAATTATCCTTACAAACGCCCACATGGGTCAGTATTTTCTCCTCAAAAACTATAGGATGAAAGATTTTATGTCGTGTATAGGGCGGATCGGAAGCCCCGCAATGCCGTTTTACATGCTTGAACTTCTTTATCTCCCCGAATCATGGCTCAAAGAAAATGCTTCAAAGATAAAAGAGCAGGAACCTACGGGCACAGGAGAAAATGATTATGCCTTTTTGGGAATTACCGGAGTAATACCGAGAGGTACGGCAATTCCCGTTTCATTCGCCCACTCCGTTCCAGAAACCGAGGATATATTTATAATCGGTACTCCGATTCTTCTCGCGGCATATCCGGCAGGATTTTTAGATGGGATTATTTTACAGCAAAGTCTCTGGCTTGCTTCAAGCGCTTCAAATATAGAGAAAAACTATTATTTCAGCACCCCCAGTACAACTGATCTGTTCTCCATAAAAGGCAACATATTATCGCAAAAAGGCGCTTCCGGTGGGGCTGTAACAAGTCTGGTAACTGGGAATCTCTTGGGGGTTATTACTACCGCCACAGACGCAAAAACCACAGCAGAACGAGAACTAAATGCTCTCACTCTTCCATATATTGAAAAAGCTTTTGAAAAAGAGTCCGGCAAAAAATGGGCCGACTTTCTTGAAACTAATGTTGCAACCCTAGCAAATAATTTTAACGAAACAATGCGTGACAAATTAACCACACTTATCACAGAAGTGCTTGATAAATAGATATTTTCTCTATCGGGGCGCCGGGAATTGAACCCGGTCCGTCTGGTCCCAAACCAGATATACTACCGGTATACTACGCCCCGAGAGAGAAAACATTCCCAAACCAGACCCGCCTAAATTTTGCTTCACAAAACTTTGGCGGGCAAGCCCCGAAAATACATCAAATACAAAGGGATTCTAGCATAAGAGCCTTGAAATCGCTATTCTACAACGATATTTTCGACCATTCTTACCCTGGCTTCCTTATTCACAACATCAAGAAAAACTGCAACAACGTCCAATTGCCAATTATTATCCCCAAGTTTATTTTCCGCGCGGTAAGTTTCTATCGTCCGAAAAAGTCTTTTTAATTTTTTACTATGAACATTTTCTTCCGGCATAATCCCCGAAGAAATTTTTCCAACAACGGTTTTTACTTCAACGAAATGGATTGTTTTTTCTTTTTTGCAAACTACATCAATTTCTCCCCATTTTTTTCTATAATTTCTTCCAATAACAGAAAACCCCTTACTTCCCAAAAAAATAGAAGCAATCTCTTCACCAAGAGCTCCGATTTGTATATTTTTATCCTTCAAAAAAGTTTCTTATGCAACTTTTAATGTTTCACGTGAAACAAAATCTATTCTTTTTGTAATTAAAGACATTTATTAAGAGCCCCAACAAAAATAACCTTATTCCCCAACATTTTTTAGCTAAAAGGCTTCATAAAAATATTGTCTTTTTGTAAATTAACAGACATGTCTTATTCACATATTAACAGGTTTATCCACAGTTTTCCACAAAAAACGCTTATTATTAGTCATCTAGTATTTAACTAATATTTTTGTGTTGTCTTTTATAAAAGACATTCATTAAAGACAGTGCGGGTAGGGAGAATCGAACTCCCGTCTCATCCTTGGCAAGGACGTATTCTACCACTAAACCATACCCGCTTGAATAGCTTTTGGCTAACAGGAAAATTCTAGCACGAAAAACTAATAACCTAAACGCTATGGTCTTAAAAACTAATTTCTATCTCTTGTGCGCCCGGCAGGACTCACCTCCGGTCCGGGGATTTTCCGGTCAAGAGACCATAGAAAATCCCTTCTCGTCCTGACATAAACCAATAAATTGGTTTATTCCTGTCGCTAGTGCGCCCGGCAGGACTCGAACCCACAACCCCCTGGTTCGAAGCCAGGTGCTCTATCCGTTGAGCTACGGGCGCATTTAGACATTATTACATAGTTTGGCTAGTTAAATAACAAAAAAACAATTAGAATAAAGAAGTGAAACTAACAATTCCAAAAGAAATTTTAGCAATAACCGAGCACCTTGAAGCATCGGGCTTTGAGGCGTATGTTGTGGGTGGCTGTGTTCGCGATATATTGCGGGGGGAAAAACCAAAAGATTGGGATATAACCACTAATGCCCTGCCCGAACAAATTCAAAAAATTTTTGAAAATACTTTTTATGAAAATGAATATGGAACGGTTGGTGTAGTAAACGACGCTGTCGTGGACGAAACACTAAAAGTAGTTGAAGTCACTCCCTACAGAAGCGAAGGCTCATATACTGATAAAAGAAGGCCAGATAATGTCAAGTTTGTTTCAAGCATAGAGGAAGATCTGGGGAGAAGAGATTTCACTATTAATGCAATCGCTTATAATATTTCTAAAGGACAAATAATTGATCCCTATAAAGGACAAAAAGACATAAAGGACAAAATAATAAAAGCTGTTGGAAATGCCAAAGAAAGATTTGACGAGGATGCGCTCAGAATACTGCGAGCAATAAGAATTGCGACAGAAATTGGTTTCACGATTAACCAAGATACTGAAAAAGCGTTGAAAAATAAGGTTAATTTGCTTGAAAAAATATCAATTGAAAGAATACGAGATGAATTTGTAAAAATAATAATGTCAGATAATCCAATGTCTGGGATTATTCTTATGCAAAAGCTTGGAATTTTAAAATATGTTATTCATGAAACAGAGCGGGGGTTACATGTGAAACAAAACGGAGACCATATTTATGATGTTTGGGAACATAACTTACGTGCTGTGCAACATTCTGCTGATAGAAAATGGATGTTACACGTGAGACTTTCTGCATTGTTGCATGATGTTTCAAAACCTGAAACACGAAGATGGTCAGAAGAGAAGAAAGATTATACATTTTATGGTCATGATGTTGTAGGTGGGCGTGTCGCAAAAAAGATAATGGACAGACTTAAATTTCCAAACAAAATGTCCGATACAGTTTCCAAACTTGTCCGTTATCATTTATTCTTTTCGGACGTAGACAAAATTACTCTTAGCGCTGTCCGTAGACTTGTCCGTAATGTGGGTCCAGAAAATGTCTGGGACTTAATGAAAGTTCGCGCCTGTGACAGAATAGGCATGGGCCGACCAAAAGAAACTCCCTATAGACTAAGAAAATATGAAGCAATGATTGAAGAGGCAATGCGTGCTCCCGTTTCGGTTGGAATGCTAAAAATTGACGGGGCGAGAATTATGGAAATTACACATGAAACTCCAGGGCCTAAAATAGGCTATATTCTACACGCTCTTTTGGAAGAAATGCTTGATAATCCTGATTTAAATACGGAAAAATATCTTAAAAAACGCTCTATTGAACTATCAAAACTCGACGAAAAAGAATTGAAAATTCTCGGAGAAAAAGGGAAAGAAAAAAAAGAAGAGGTTGAAGGGCAAGAAATAACAGAGATTAGAAAAAGACATTGGGTAAAATAGGCTAAAACAATTACAGTAACAATTGTTCGCCCGACCCCGCAAAGCGCGGTTTAGGGTGTAGAATAAAAGTAGAGTACACCCAGAAAACGAACGGAGGATACGATGACGGAAAAGTCGCGATTGCTCGTGTTCGTGTCATATGCGGGAATCAGGGATGTTGCGAGTGAAGTTTCCGGGGGAACGAAATATAACGATGAAGAGCTTATCCCTTACTTTTACGCAGAGCTCAAGCGAATTGGTTGCATTGAACATGATGGCGGATTCGATGTCCCGGTGGAAGAACTTCTCGCAGAAGTCGTCCGAAACGGGGTTTCTAGTGAAGCAATCACCCGCGCGGCAAAAAAGCCGTTCGAAGCTGGCACCGATTACTCCCCGGATATAAGCGAGGGAACAATCCGAAAACCCCCGCCAAACCTTTTCCACTGAATCAATGATTAAATTGCACGCGGTCACCCCCCGCGTGTTGTTTTTTTAATTTAAATCAACATAAACAGGGCAATGACCCTACAAGCAAAGATTACTTTGCTATAGGGTAAATCCGAACCTAATTTTTCTATAAATTGACGTCGAGAAATATCGGACAGTGGTCTGACCCATATATGTCAGAAATAATTCCGGCTCCTTTTATTTTCTTTATCATGTCTCCACTTACAAAAAAATAATCTATGCGCCAGCCTACATTTCTTTCTCGCGCCATAGTTTTCATGTCCCAATAAGTATAGGAATCTTTTTTGTGTGGGTGAAAATGGCGGAATGTATCCACATATCCGTGATAAACAAGCTCATCAATCCACGCCCGCTCTTCTGGTAAAAATCCCGTATTCTCTTCATTTTCTTTTGGTCTGGCCAAATCAATTTCTTCGTGAGCAGTATTTACATCACCGCAAAAAATAATACTTTTACCTTTTTTGCGAATTTTTTCTATGTGTGTCAGAAATGCATCGTAAAATTCCAGTTTATAAGCCAATCGCTCTGATCCGCCTCCGCCATTTGGGAAATAAACATTAAAAAAAATGAAATCTTTAAAGTGAAGCTCAAGTAACCGCCCCTCGTCGTCAAATTTTTTTACCCCTAAACCGTAAATTACTTTTTCCGGCTCTTCTTTTGTGTAAACAGCGACACCGCTATATCCTTTTTTAACTTTAGACGAAGCAAAGTATGAAAAATATCCGGAAATGTTTCTCGTCTCTTCGGGGATCTGTGTTTCATCCGCCTTTATTTCCTGGAAACAGAAAATATCCGCTTTTTGTTTCAAAAAAATATCAAGCGCGCCTTTTTTATGAACTGCCCTTATTCCATTAACGTTCCAAGAAATTAATCGCATTGACGAATTGTATCCTTATTTCTAAGGCCAAAATAGATTGACAAAATATATTTAATATGTTTATATTGTAGCCAGGCAAAAAATGGAGGACGAAATGGACCAGATTGAAATGAGAAAAAGGATTTTTGAACAAGCGGCCTATCTTATACCGAGACTCGGGCTGTCGGAAGAAAACGGCGGTATCGGCGTAAGACCGGATACGACGAGGGTGGCCGAAGTGATAGCCGCACAGGTTGATATTCACGGCGAAAAAATCCTGGACGACGACGTTAGGTGTTTCGCCATCGTGAAAAAAATTTTTTCTTCGGGTCGGCACTAACCATTTTCCGTTTCATGGGCGCTACCGCCAGGTAACGCTTTTACTTTCCCTTACTATGGAATCCCAGTACCACAAGCTTCGCTCGGTTACGGGACAAGTTTTTTATTTACCTCCTTTTGAGTGAAACTTCTTGTGAACTTCCTTAAGCTGCTTGTCTGTAACATGAGTATAAATTTGTGTAGTAGCGATATTTGAATGACCTAACATTATCTGTACGCTCCTGATATCCGCACCGTTTTGCAATAAATCGGTGGCAAAGCTGTGGCGGATAACATGCGGGGTAACTTTTTTTGAAATTCCGGCTTTGGAGGCGTAATATTTAACAATTCTTTCAATTGAGCGGGGTGTAAGTCGTAAATCATTTTTCTCTTTGGCTCCTGGACCATACTGAACGAAAAGCGCGTCATCAATATCGACTCGTTCCCCAAGATATTTTTTGATTGCCTCTTTAGCGCTTTCGGAAAGAAAAACTACCCTGACTTTCTCTCCTTTCCCGCGCACAGAAAATTCGTCGCGAGATAAATCAAGGTCGCGTGATAGGGAACAGAGCTCGGATACTCGAAGCCCTGTTGAAAAGAAAAGTTCTAAAATTGCTTTGTCCCTTAAACTTTTTATATCGTCCCCGTCGGGAGCTGATAAAAGTCGCTGTAGGTCTTTCGGCTCTATAAGGTCAAGACTTCGCTCGGAAATTTTGGCCAGTTCAATTTTTTCCGGCGCGAACGATTCAATCCCACGTTTACGCAAGTATTTTAGGAAGCTTCTTAGGGCGATTAGATAGTAGTTTTGAGTTTTTTTCTTAAGTGTTTCACCCACCGAAATTTTGCTCTGCAAATTTTTTGCGGGCGAGGAAAATTGTCTATTGAGCCACAGGCGGTATTCACGAATAACATCGTCTGTGATTACTTTTGGACTGTCGCTTTTCAAAAAACCGAGAAACCTATCTAAATAGTGCCCATAGTTTTCAACAGTTTTCAAGCTTCTGCCTCTCTCAATTTCAAGATGTTCCAGAAATTCCCGCCTTAACTCGCTTAATTTAACCATTACGCCAATTATACCTCATAATGTCGCACAATATTGAAATCAAGAAAATAACCAAATAACTTAATAACTAAATATCAAAAACTTGACAAAAATCTACTAGTATGCTAAACTTAAAAAATGGTTGAACGTTTCGCGGTTCGACTGAAATGGGTACGACACACTGCGGGACTATCTTGATTGGGGAAGGATATGAGCCCCTTCGGGTCAGGATGGGACAATCTACCTCTAAATGGCTCCCCTCGGTCACATCCGGGGGTTTTTGTTTTCATAAAACCCTTGCAAATCAATATTTTTAATGCTAAAATAGTCAAATAATGCTTAAGGGAAAGAAAAAAGAGAAACTCATAAAAGGGCACCAAATCCATGAAAAGGACACTGGATCTCCTGAAGTGCAAATTGCAATCCTTACCAAAAGTATTGAGGAGCTTTCAAGCCATCTTAAGAAACACAAGAAAGACAACCACTCAAGACGCGGTTTGATACAAATGGTGGCCGACCGAAGAACGCATATGAAATATTTGGAAAAGAAGCATAAAGTCCGCTTTGCCGCTCTCACCAAGAAATTGGGTTCAAAATAACCCGCCAAAATTTTTTGAAAACTTTTACAACAAATCTTAATTTATTAATTAAAAATTTAGGCGGGCAAGCTAAAATATGTCTGTAATCAAACACAAAACACAACGCGTGGGTATTTTCATTGACACGCAAAACCTATATCACAGCGCTAAAAATTTATATAAAGCGAGGGTTAATTTCTCGGCCATAATGAAAGAGGCAGTAGGAACACGCCAACTGGTGCGCGCTATTGCCTACGTTATTACCACGGAAAGCGGGGATGAATCCAACTTTTTTGAAGCACTCGGGAAATTGGGTATTGAAACCAAAACGAAAGACTTGCAGGTCTTTGCCGGTGGGGCCAAAAAAGCCGACTGGGATGTCGGCTTAGCCGTAGACGCCATAAAATTCTCCTCAAAACTGGACACGGTGGTTATAGTTTCCGGCGACGGAGACTTCGTTCCTCTCGTTGAATATTTAAAACTCCAAGGAATACAGGTTGAGGTAATATCTTTCGGGAAGTCTTCTTCTCTTAAGTTAAAAGAGGCAGCCGATGATTTTATTGATATGTGCGACGACCCAAGAAAGTATTTGATGGGCTACCGAGAGCGTGGAAGAGGTCAAAGATAGGTAAAAAATCCCGCGGAACGGGATTTTTTAAAGGACAAACATTTACTATATACTGTAAGGAATGAAGACGCAGGAATATAGTGTGGAGGTCGGTGGGAAAAAACTCTCCGCGGTCTTTTCCGACTTAACCGAGCAGGCCAACGGCTCGGTGATGCTTCGCATGGGTGACACCGTGGTACTTGCCACAGCAGTAATGTCTAGCGCTAAAAGAGAAGGAATAGATTTTTTTCCGCTCACCGTAGACTATGAAGAAAGATTCTACGCGTCGGGAAAAATTTTAGGAAGCAGATTTGTAAGAAGGGAAGGTAGACCGTCCGAGACAGCGATTCTTTCCGGAAGAATGATTGATAGAACCGTTCGCCCTCTTTTTAATCAGAATATACGCCGTGAGGTACAAATTATTATCACAATACTTTCAATTGGCGTTGATGATCCGGATATCTTGGCTATAAATGCCGCATCTCTGGCGCTTCTAACATCTGACATTCCATGGAGCGGACCTGTATCGGCAATAAGAGTAGGGGTCAAGGATGAAAAATTTATTGTTAACCCGACATTTGAGGAGAGGATTGCGGGAGTTCTTGATATCATCGTTTCCGGCAAAGACGGGAATATAAGTATGTTAGAAGCCGGAGCGCACGAGATTAGCGAAGAAAAAATAATTGAAGCGATAAAACGCGCCTCACAAGAGATAGAAATTATTCAAAAATTTCAAAAAGAAATAGCTAAAGATAGAGGAAAAACGAAACAAGAAATAAAAATTGAAGAAATTAGCGACGAGGCCAAACAAATTTTCAACGAATCGGTAAAACCTAAGCTCCACGACGCAGTATTTTCCAAGACAACTGGCTGGAACACAATTCAAGCGCTAAGAGAAGAGTGGTATTCATTAGTAAAAGAAAAACTGCCGGAAGAAAATCATGGACATGCCCATCTTTACTATGAAAATGCCGTGGATGAAACGCTACACCAGGGTACACTTATAAAAAATATTCGCCCAGACGGGAGAGCCCCGGAAGAGCTTCGAAATATTTACGCTCAAGCGGGCGGGCTATCTTCAAAACTCCACGGAACCGGAATTTTTTATCGCGGAGAAACACACATCCTGTCGGTTCTTACTTTAGGTGGACCAGATGAATCACAAATAATAGACGGCATTGAAGTAAAAGAAAAAAAGCGCTTTATGCATCATTATAATTTTCCGCCTTTTTCTTCCGGAGAAACAGGGAGGGTGGGGAATACCAACAGGCGCGAAGTAGGTCATGGGGCTTTGGCCGAGCGGGCGCTTCTGCCGGTATTACCGAGTGAACTCGCCTTCCCCTACACAATGCGCCTGGTGTCCGAATCAATGTCTTCAAACGGCTCAACCTCCATGGCTTCAGTCTGCGCGTCTAGTGTCGCGCTTATGGACGGAGGAGTCCCAATCACGCGGCCAGTGGCCGGAATCGCCATTGGACTTATAGGCGCACAAGATGGGAAATATAAAATACTTTTAGATATTCAAGGGCCAGAAGACCATCACGGTGATATGGATTTTAAGGTTGCCGGCACACGCGAGGGGATTACGGCAGTTCAATTAGATATAAAAGTTGATGGCGTGCCGATCCCGGTGCTTAAGGAAGCTTTGAAAATCGCCAAGGGAGCGCGGCTAAAAATTTTAGCTACGATTGAGGGCGCCATTCCGCACTCCAGAAAAGAAATCTCTTCATTTGCTCCGCGCGTTTTAATAACAAAAATAAATACGGAAAAAATCGGGAGCGTTATCGGGCCGGGCGGAAGAGTAATACAGGAAATCAAGACAAAAACGGAAGTAGACGAAATAAATATAGAAAACGACGGGGTCGTCACCATTGTGGGCAAAAACGGTTCGGCGGAAAAAGCGTTGGCTATAATCGAACAACTGACGCACGAGTATAAAAAGGGTGAAAAATTCATGGGTAAAGTTGTACGTTTAGTGGATTTTGGGGCTTTCGTGGAAATTACTCCTGGTACCGATGGCCTAGTACACATTTCAGAACTAGCGCCATTTAGAATAGAGAGGGTAACAGACGTTGTAAGTTTAGGAGAAACTGTCCCTGTTGTTGTCAGAGAAATAGATGAACGTGGAAGAATATCTTTGTCTCTTAAAGATGCCGACCCAGAATTCGCAACAAAAAAGGGGATTTCTCAAAAAAAATAACACAACATGGAACCAGAAAAAGAAGGGGAACAAAAAACCATAAGTATTTCTAGCGAAGGGAAAATTAATACCCCCACAGAAACACCCAAAATAACAGAAACAATCACTACCCCCACTAGTACTATCCCTTCGCGCGTGATACGCACATTTGAAAGTGATATCGCTACTGCAATGAAAGAAAAGAAGGGTTCTGTAATTAAGATTGCTATCGCTGAACAAACAAAGAAATCAAGCGAAAAAGAAATAGAGGGAAAAGTTTCCAAAAGAAATTATATTTTCCTGGGCTTGACGCTAATCTCCATATTGGGGGGACTAGGGTTCATCGGCTTCGTTGTATGGCAAAAAATTGGCAACGAAATCGCCCCTATTGAAGCAGTAGTAGCCCCTCTTATAGCCGCTGAAAAACAAAAAGAAATAGAAATAACAGGACTTTCAGAATCAAAAATAATCGCCAAAATAGATGAGGAGATGGGGAATCGAACCCTTCGTCTCGACACAATAGAAAATATTTATCTGACAGAAACTATCGGCGAAACAAAAGAAGCAATGGCAAAAGAACCGATAACTACGGAAAAATTGTTTTCTATCATTGGAGCACGCATACCATCGGTGCTTTTACGCTCACTTGGTCCAAAATTTATGCTCGGCGTACATGTTTTTAATGGCAATTCTTCTTTCTTAATATTAAAAACTGATTTTTACGAAAATGCTTTCCTGGGACTCTTAAAATGGGAAAACGAAATGCCAGAGGATTTACTGCCACCCCTCGGGGTTAAATTAACAAATGAAAACAGATACCTCCTTGATGTCGGATTCCGGGATATTACAATAAAAAATATAGATTCCCGGGCAATTTTGGACCAAAGCGGAAAAGCAATTCTTATTTACTCTATACCAAATAAAGATACCATTGTTATAACCACAGGAGAAGACACACTAAGTGAAGTCGTAAACCGTTTGAATGCCCCACAACCCACTATTAAGTAGATTTTTAGCGTGATATAATCGCACTTATGGCACTAAATATTGAACATTTCAGAAAAATCTTAGAAAAAGAAAAACAAAAACTTGAAAAAGAGTTGTCTTCTTTAGGTAGGCGCACTCCCGAAAACAAAAGCGATTGGGAGGCTACCCCGTCCGATCTTAATATCCCCGATGCCGATAAAAACGAAACGGCTGATAGAATAGAAGATTTTGAAGAAAAATTTGCAACCGAAGGGGAACTTGAAGCCAGCTTGTCCGACATAACTAACGCACTTTCAAATATAGAAAAGGGCACATACGGACTATGCGAAGTTGATGGGGGTCCGATAGAGGATATAAGACTAGAAGCCAACCCAAGCGCGCGCACATGTCTCGCTCATTTAAAATAAAAAATTAAATGGGCTTCGTTAGAGTATGAACCAAGATAGTATCATTACCCACAAAAATAATTATGCAAGGCGCGTCACGACCGCGAACTGCCTCTAATGGGATGGGGCTCTCAAAAGTTTACTCGGCCCAGGTTTCACTACTTAATGCACATATTGTTTCTGTTGAAGCCGATATAGCAAGGGGGCTTTATCAATTTTCAGTTGTAGGGCTTCCAGACAAAGCGGTGGAAGAATCGCGAGATCGAGTCGGCGCAGCAGTAAAAAATTCAGGATTCAGCGCCCCCAAACAGAAAAATCATAAAATTACAATATCGCTTGCGCCGGCAGAACTTAAAAAAGAGGGACCGGCTTTTGATTTACCCATAGCCCTGTCATATCTTCTGGCGTCAAAAGAAATTTTATTTGACCCAGAGAAAAAACTCTTTGTCGGAGAACTTTCTCTTTCGGGTGAGGTACGCGGAGTACGCGGAGTACTTTCTATCGCTAAAGAAGCAAAAGCAAAAAAATTTGAAGAGATTTATGTGCCAGAAGAAAATGCGGGAGAAGCGGCTCTCGTGGGGGGAATAAATGTTTTTGGAGTTTCAACTCTCCGCGACTTGGCTTCTCATTTTAAAAAAGACCCGCAATCAAAAAAAATAAAGAACAGACCAATTACTAAAATAATTTATGCTAAGCCGGAAACCAGTCTTGATTTTCAAGATATAAAGGGACAGACTTTCGCCAAACAGGGACTTCTAATCGCAGCTGCTGGTGGTCACAATGTTGGCATGTATGGTCCACCTGGTACCGGGAAAACTATGCTGGCGCGAGCTTTTTCTGGAATTTTACCCCAGCTATCCGAAGAAGAAGTTTTTGAGGTGAGCAGTATTTATTCTGTAGCAGGACTCCTTGAAAAAGGATTGGTTACACAACCTCCATTTCGTGCGCCACACCATACTTCTTCTTATGTATCGCTCGTTGGTGGAGGGGCGGTACCGCGTCCAGGTGAAATGACTCTGGCGCACCGCGGAGTTTTATTTTTAGACGAATTCCCAGAATTCGATAAGAGAGTGATCGAATCTCTCCGCCAACCACTAGAAGACGGGAAAATAAGTATTGCGCGCGCCAAAGGTTCAGCTATTTTCCCGGCACGGGTAACTTTAATTGCATCAATGAATCCATGCCCTTGTGGTTTTTATGAATCAAATATAAAACGCTGTGTCTGCCGCCCACAAGATCTTTTAAAATATAGACGTAAACTCTCCGGCCCAATAGTGGACCGCATTGATTTGTGGCTCTCTGTTGAGGGAGTCGAATATAAAACACTTTCCGAACGCGCGGGAAGTGGAGTAGCAAGCAAGAATATGCGAGAAAAAGTCACGCGGGCGCGGGCAAGACAAGAAAAACGCTTCTTATCGGCTGGAAGAAAAATTCGCATGAACAGCGAAATGAATGCGAGAGATTTGGTGATGATGATAGATTTATCTCCGAAAGTGAAAAAAATTCTGGAGCAAGGGGCAGAGAGATTAAAACTTTCAGCGCGCGGATATCATAAAATGATAAAGTTGGCGAGAACGATTGCCGACTTGGATGATAAGGATGAAATTGAAGAATCGCACGCGCTGGAAGCTTTCCAGTATCGCCCCAAAGAAAATTCTTTTTAAACTGGAGAATTTCTCCATGGTTTTGTTATACTCAAACAAATGGCGGGCAACAAAAACCAATCTGGAGCGGAAGGACCTCCATATGCCTCTAGTACAGAAACAGGTGGGCTATTTGAATATTCAGCAATCATAAATGGAAAGGAAGTTTCTTTCCAGGGACCAGACGGTTTAGACAAAGCTGAAGTGGCAAAAAGATTAGCGATGCAAGCCGAGGGAGGAGAGTGGGAAGTAGATACTCCAGAAACTCCGGACACAAAAATAGGAATCATTGGAGCAAAATTACTTGGGGCTACTAAGGAAAGGAAGGCGGAAATTAACCCAAATTATGATGGTATAAACCCAAGAAACTCAGGTGAGGTTATAAAAGACTTAAAAAGTTTGGGTGTTATTAAAGGCCAAATATTGGAAGAGAAACAAAAAAAAGATTTAGTCGAATTAAAAAAAATTAAAGATGACGGGAATGTAGGCAAGCAAGAATACATTACTGAGTATATAAATCAGTTTGGATATTGGCCAAAAGACAAACTTATAGAACAACTGAACAAAAACGGTTGGCCCAGATACGCCGTGTTGGAAGCACTAAAACAACAAGAGGCTCTTATCACAAAGAAAAAAGAACAAAAACAAGCAGCGAAGCTAGAGAGGCAAGAACAAAAAATGGTTGACCAAGCAAGGGCAGAGCAAGAAATAAAAACTTGGGAAAACGAAGGGGGACAATTACCCCAGATTCAACCAGAAGAACTATGGACGGAAATTGACTTTGAGCTACAAAGACTGTCAAGGTTATTGGGAAAAGCAAAAGGAGAAGAAAGGGATCGCATAAAAAAAGAGATGGATGCTCTGATGGATGCTCTGAAAGACAGAAAGGCCGGTGTAACACCAAGGGAGGTTATTACACCTGAGGTAGCCCCCACTCCAGAAGCTTCTGGTAGTTCTTTCACGGTAAGTGAAATAAAAAAAATGTCTCCCGAAAAGGCGCTAGGAAAAATTGCCGAGATACAAGAACAAATAAACGGCTCTAATGACCCCGTGTTTCTTCGTTTTATGCGAAATACACTCAATCAGTTCGCGATGCGCCATACATCAAATGACGTAAGGAAAATGGCACGAGGGGCGGTTAAAATTGCAGAAGAAAAATTAAAATTATTCCCGGATGCTTCCCAAAAAACAGGCGGACCAGAAAACCAACCCACAACTACCCCCAAATTAAGCCCAGAAGAAGAAGTTGCGGAACAAACAAGACTTACGGAGCTTGAGGAAGCAAGAAAGCGAGCGGAGGGTGCTGAAGAAATCGAGGCACTGAACGAAATTAGAGAAACCGAGAAAGATATTTTGACTTCGGATTTAAAAAGTCTGCGAGATTTACTAAGACCAAGACTCAAGCAATTAAGTACGGCGGGAAAATCTGAAGAAGTGCGAGAAACAGCAAAAATAGCTCTAGAAAACATAGAAAAAAGAATTGCCGAATTGGAACAGGGGGGATTATCCCCGCTACCATCGATAGATGTAAAGGTTGGACTAGATCTTGATTTAAGCGAGAGAGAACCGAGCACACAAACAGAAACTTCCCCACAACAGCCGCGAACCTTAAAAGATATTCGGGCCGAAGTTAGAAAAATTTCAGATGAATATTATAAAGGCACGGTCCCCCCAGCTATAGAAAGTGACCTTAACTCAATCAGGGATAGAATAAGTGAAATTATTAAACAATCAAAGGGCAAATCAAAAACTTCAGAACAAAAAAGGGGGATGGATGAACTTTATGCCGAAGCTGAAAAATTAGTAGCAGAATTCCGAGTGGCTAGCTTAAAACCAAAAGAAACACCGCGGACATCAGAAGGAAAAACGGAAATGGTTATAGGGCGTAGAGTTACATTAAGTGAGGCGGATCAAATGCAAAAACTCCCCTACATGACGGTTGAAAATGAAAAACGATTGAGGGAGCTGGGTTGGACAGACGAAGATTTTATGGAACACGCCATAGCCAACGGAGCTGGTTCAAGGCGCCTCGGGGGTGCGCGTCTTTTGATTTTGGAAAAGATGGAAAAAGATGA